>Ga0067045_1028347_pt1 | contig 35818 bp, 30 predicted proteins | sample TerdegcTABiofilm_FD_59184 | JGI IMG/M metagenome (GOLD analysis project Ga0067045, IMG submission 59184) | Combined Assembly of (Gp0054472, Gp0054536) Wastewater bioreactor microbial communities from Singapore -Terephthalate degrading...
CGCCGACGCGCTGAAAGCCGAGCGCGGCGAGACGCGCCACGATGGGCTGGACAGACGGCGTCGGCGGCACCGGCTGGTCGGAGATGGTACACTCCCGTTTGCGCACGCCCAGGTAAATCCCCAGCGCACGCCAGCCGGCGTAAGCCGAGAAGCCCAGCAGGGCCAGGAAAATCCACGGGAGCAGGGTATCAATATTCCCCATCATCCAACACCCCCCAACGCCTTTCCGGTGATCCTACAAATCCTCTTCTCCGCCCAGGATGACGCGGCGGGGGCGGCCGGCGCTCTCCTGCGGCCCCACAAGGCCCTGCTCTTCCATCTGCTCCATGAGCAGCGCGGCGCGGTTGTAGCTGATTCGCAGCCGCCGCTGGAGCTCAGAGGTGGAGATCGCGCCCCGGCTCCTGGCGAGCGCGATTGCTTTCTCCAGCAGGTCGGCGTCCTCGGCCTCGGCCGGGCTGACCGGCTCCAGCGCGCGGGCTTCCAGCATGGCGTCCCAGGGGGCCGCGGCAGGCGTCGCGCCGACCTCCTTCTGCCAGAAGCGCACCGTCGCTTCCAGCTCCTCATCCGAGAGATAGCAGCCCTGGACGCGGCGCGGGGCCGAAGCGTCGGGCGCTAAGAAGAGCATGTCGCCCCGGCCCAGCAGCGATTCAGCGCCCGGTGTGTCTAAAATCACCCGTGAGTCCACGCTGCTGGCGGTGGCAAAGCTGACACGCGCCGGGAAATTGGCCTTGATCAGCCCGGTCACAACGTCGGTGCTGGGGCGCTGCGTCGCCACGACCAGGTGGATGCCGGTGGCGCGCGCCATCTGCGCGATCCGGCAGATTGTCCGCTCAGTCTCCTCCGGCGCAGAGAGCATCAGGTCGGCCAGCTCGTCAATCAGGACGACGATGCGCGGCAGCAGTTCCACCTCGGCCTTCTCCACGTCAGCGCGCGCCAACGTACGTGCTGCTTTAGCGTTGTAGTCGTCCAGGTTGCGGGCGACGGCGGCGGCAAAAAGCTTGTAGCGGCGATCCATCTCCCAGGCCACCCACCGGAGGACGCGGATGATCCGTTCCAGTTCGGTCTCCGCCTTGCCGAGCAGGTGCGGCAGCCCGTTGAGATGGGTCAATTCCACCAGTTTGGGGTCAATGGCCACCAGCCGCAATTCGGAAGGCCGGTTACGCATCACGAGGCTGGTCGCCAACGCCTTGACGAAGACCGACTTGCCGCTGCCGGTCGTGCCGGCCACCAGCAGGTGCGGCATGGAGGAAAGATCAGCCACCACGGCACTGCCCGCCACGTCCAGCCCAACGGCGAAGCAGAGCGGTTTGTGGCAGCGGCCGTACTCCGCGCTCTCCAGCACCGAGCGGAGCGTGACCAGCTCAATCTCAGCGTTGGGGACCTCAATGCCGACGACGGCCCGCCCCGGCACCGGCGCTTCCACGCGGAGCGAGCGCGCCGCCAACGCCAGCGCCAGGTCATCGGCCAGCGAAGCGATCTGGCTGACACGTACCTTGCGCTCCTCCTCGCCCTCGGTCCCCCCCCGCTTGATGAAACCCGGCGCAACGCCAAACTGCGTCACGGTGGGACCGGGCCGCACTTCCGTCACCTGCGCCGGAATGCCGAACTGGGAGAGAGTCTCCTCAATGAGACGGCTCTTGCGCCGGATTTCCTCCTGGTCCATGCCGACCGGTTTGGGCGCCTTGAGCAACGTGAGCGGCGGCAACGTGAGCTCGCGCGCCGGCGGTGGGGCCGTTGTGGCCGGGGTAGTCCTGGCTGGCGCAGCCGCAACCGGGGCCGGCGGTGCGGCGGTCACTGGGGGCGCGCCCGGCGGCGGCTCCGCGGCGGCCGGCGGCACGGAACCCGCCCGGGCGCGCGACGCCGTGCGGATCTCCGGCTCCTCCGCTTGCGCTTTTCCCTCCGCCCGTTGCCGGGCCGGGATCGGCGAGACCGCCACTCCCTGGCCGACCTGCGCCACCGGCTGGGAAGGTGGCTCCCGCGAGGCTCGCTGCAATTCCCATACCTCCGCCAACCGCCGGGCAAAGGTCCGCAGATCGTCAGCGGTCACGTCAAAGGCCAGGCCGATCCCCAACAGCGCGACCAGTGCCATCAGGACACCGGTAATGAGTGGGCCCAGGTAGTTGGAGAAAAAGACGCTGAAAGCCCAGCCGACAACCCCGCCGCCCCGGCCGGACTCCACCAACCACCAGCCGTTCTGTCGCAGGACCGTCTGCGTCAACGCCAGCAACCCCACCAGCGCTAATTCCAGCCCGACGAAAGGGCGCCAGCGCCAAACAGTCGGGCGATGGGTCAGGTGGCGCAACCAGAGCAGCCCCAGTGCAAAGAGGAGCGCGCCGGTGGGATAAGCGCCCCAGCCGAAGAGGAAGACCAGCAACCGCGCCCAGGCATTCACAACCCGGCCAGAGTTCAAGCCGGCGACCGTCACAATCGTCAGCAAACCCGCCAACATCAGCACCAGGGCGCCCAGCTGCTGGCCGGTGGGGCCGCCTATGTAAGAAAGGACGCGGCGCAACAGCCGGAAGCGCAATGGCTCCGGTGGCGGAGGAGTGTGGACCGGGCGGCGACCACCAGACTTGCCGCCGCTGCCGGCCGGCGTGCTTTTGCCACCACTGCTGCGCGGGCGCGCCATCCGGTATTGCCGGTACCGATCAGGCTGCGGCATACGGCTGGCTCCGCCCCGGCAAGCTCAAGACAATCCGGTGCTCACCCGGCACGATCTCCCGCACCTGCACTGTCATCTCCTGGCCCACCCGGTAAAGCCGCGAGAGACTGGTCAGATCAACGTTGGCGGGCAATTCGGAGACGTGGAGCAGTCCCTCCAGCCCGCTGAGCAGCTCTACAAAGAGACCAAACCGCTCAATGCTGGCGATTTTCCCCGTTACCACATCGCCCGGCTTCAAATGGCTATCCACTGTATCCCAGGGATTGCAGCAGAGCTTTTTCAGGCTCAGGCTGACCCGTTGCTGGTCGCGATTCACTTCCAGCACCATCACCTGTACCTCTTCGCCCGGCTTCAGGTGATCGCAGGGATGGCGCACGCGCCCCCAGGAAATCTCGGAGATATGGATCAATCCCTCCAGCGGGCCGAGGTCCACAAACGCGCCGAAGGTGCAAACGCTGGTCACCCGCCCCTTGCAGATTGCCCCAGGCTGGAGCCAGTCGGGCCAGGGAGCCGTCATTGCCGGCTGGCAATCTAAGGCCTGCTTTTCAGATAGAAGGATGCGGTTACGGGTCGGTTCCACCTCAATAATGCAGAGGCGCATGTTGCACCCCACGTATTGCTGGAAACGGGATTCACGGGCGGCCGGGTCGGCCGGGAAGGGGTAAGCAACCAGGTGCGAGGCCGGAACGAAGCATTCCACCCCTTTCCAATGCGCGATCAGCCCGCCCCGATTGAAGCCATCAATCGGGAGATCCAGCAACGTATGGACCGCCTGCAACTGCCGGGCCTCCTCCCACAGTGCGGGGGGGATTTCCGGGGCCTCCACCCAGGCCCACGGGCCGGGGCTTTCTCCGCCACAAATCGGCCCTTCCTCCAGGAGAGCCTGCCAGTAAAAGTCATCGGGCGGGACATAGGGGGGAATATAAGTACCGTTCATGGCTCTTTATTGACTCCTTGAATAATGATGCTTGCCACCGTATACTGTGCCGCCCTCTGATCAAGGGCCTCTGTCAACCATTCTTCACCACTGAAGCCGCCGCCTGACCTTGATCGGACGGGTGGGCCGGAGCGCCGCGCACTTTCTCTTCCATCTCCCCGATGATCCGGGCCAAAGTCTCAATCGCCACCCGCTGCTTGCGGTAGAAATCGGATTCGCTGAGGGCCAGGCGTTGAGCGACCTCGCGTACTTTCTGCCCGCGCAGAAATTTCATCTCCAGAATATTGTACAACAACCATTCCTGGGCTGTCAACTTGCGCTCACCCAAAGGACGCAATTGCTCAATGGCCTGCGTCAACACAATCTGTAACCCCCGGATGGGATTGCCGTCGTAGGCGGCCGCAGTCTGCTGGACGACCTGCAAGTTGAGCAACGGGCTTTCGGTTAACCGGGGACCGCCCCAGTAGTGCGAGAGCGCGTCATGAATCCACTGCGGGAACTCCGGCGACTGGGCCAGCGAGAAATCGGCGACATCCTGTTCGCGGTATTGCAACAGGCCACGCCGCCGCTGGATGTCGTCCAGCTCGGGCAACAGCGCCGAGAAAGCCTCCAACACCGTCTGTTGCAGGCGGCGATCCTCCAGTGCGGCCCCGGCCTGCACCAACAGCTGCTCCAGGAGCTCCTCCCGTTCGGCGGAAAGGGAGGGCGCAACCCCGGCCCGCTGGATGCCGACCAATCCCAGGAGTGTCTGGCCAGCCTTGTCGTAGATAGGTGCGACCCAGTGGCCGTTCCAGGCGAAAAAGGGCCCGCGCCGCTCGCCCGCCGTGGTGACGGTGGTCGGGAAAGCCGCCACTTCCTCCGGCGAGATGTGGAATCCGCACCAGCTTTCACATTGCAGCTGCCCGTTTTCCAACGTAGCGACAAAGCCGCCCTGGCTGTGGGCCAGTTCACAGATGGCGGCCAGGATATTCTCCAGGAACTCGTGAACGTCCGCGGCCGTCAACATCCGCTGGCTGAGTTCCTGGATGCGGGCCACCTCGGCGCGCCCCTCCCGGTAGAGCGCCAGGTCCAGTACCGGCTTGGCCAGCTCTACCCCCAGCTGCGCCAGGATGATCGTCAAGGCCGCGGCTGCCAGCGAGAGCGAATAGGGGCCCAACCCGAGCGCCGATTCCAGAAGCAGGCCACCGCCAAACGCGGCCAGCGTCAGCAGCGCCGTCAGCGGTCCGCGCAGCAGGAAGCGGACCAGCCGGTGTTTAATCACCCGATCCGGCGTCAGAGCGCCGATGAAAGCGACACTGTAAGCCATCAACATCAACATGGCGGCCACGCCCAGGTTCCCAACGATGAGCAACACCCACAACAGAACCCCCGGCAAGGCCGTCGGCCACCCGATAATCAACAGGTAAGGGAAAACGCCGATGGCCGGCGCGATGAAGCCAATGGAAAGATAAGTCATCCGCCGCCGGGCAGCCGTGGTGTAGCACTGCCGCCGGGCGTCCAACGTCTGGAGGAGCCCCCACAGCGCACTCAACCCAAAGAGCAACGCGAAAGGATAGAAAAGCCCACCAGGGCGCATATGGGGCGCGCCCGCCGTAATCATCCCATCGTGGACCACCCAATCGGTGACCAGCGCCAGGACGGCCACTAACGTGCTGAGTCCCGGACCGAGGTAACGTATCCAGGCCGGGAAGCTGCGTTCTCGCACCGAGAGCCGGATGGCGCGGCTAAATTCCAGATACATCGTCGGGGTGAACGCGATCCCCACCCATTGGAGCCGCAAGAAGATCAGCGCGCTGGCCAGGCTCCGGGCACCGATCTGCAACAGATCCACCAGGTAGACGATAAAAACACAGGCCAGCAAACCGCTGAACGCCCGGGCCACCCGACTATCGCGGTTGTAGAAAAAGAGATAGAGCATCAACGCAAAGACCGTCGCACCGACGCCGGCGGTCAAAACGTCGTTCACTCCAATAAGAAACCGCTGCCAGTCCATCCGCTGCCATTGCCTCCCAACGCTGACCAGGGCTTGCAGGACCGATGCGCCTCAGTTAGCGCAACCGCTTATGGAAGAAAAGTCCCACTTCCTGGCCCGGCCAGTAGCCGCTCTGAAAGCCACAAAGGGTGAACCCGTTGGCCTGCGCAAAGGCAATGGCCGGCTGCGCCTTGAGGCCGCAAACCAGGAGCAGCTGTTCCACCTCCTGGCGTTGGCTCCACTCGGTCAAGTGCTGGAGTAGCTGCCGGCCGATTCCCTGACGCCGGTGCTCGGCCGCCACCGCCAGTTCGGCAATCGTCGCCTGGTAGCGCTCCGCTTCCAGGAGCACCCCTGCGTAGCCCGCCACTTTCTGGCGCTCTATAGCCACCCAAAAAGCGGTGCAGCGTTGCCACCCCTTGAGTCGCTGTTCGGGCAGCAAGAAAGGTGCCATCCGCTGTTTACGAGGCAGGCGCACCTCACGGAACCGCATTCCCCACTCCCCTTCGCTGCGGCTTTCTTCCATTTGCCAGGCGGCCTCCGTCTCATAGGCTACCTCCAGGGCCAGACAGGCTTTCCAATCCTCATTACGGGCGGCACGAATGTGCACAGGCAACCTCCCTTGAAAATAGAAACCAGTTCCAGTTAAGGAGTGAGCAGAGAGCAGCAGGTAGCAGTTCCTGTTTCCTGCTCACCGCTCACTGCTCACATTTTCATCCCACCGCCGGTGCATGGGGAATTCCCTTGAAAAAGTCACTTCGTCACCCGCGTAACGTGAACTAACGAATCAGCGAATTCCCTGTCCCCCGCCTTCGTCCGGCCACACGGCGTCAGGGGCCAATGTTGACCGGCACAATGCAGATAGTCGTGTTGCCGTAAATATCCACGACGACCAGGCGCAGGCGATAGGGTCCACCGGCCGGGTAGCGTGCCCGATCCGAGACGTCCCAGTAGCCCAAAATGCCGTTTTCCACCGGGCTGGTGTACTGCGCGACAAAGCTAGGCGTCTCCGCATCAGGAAATTGCACCTCAAACTTGTAATACGAGAACGAATTGACCGACGCTGTGCCCCGAATTTCGGTTTGACCGGTCAGGCTGCTGCCGGCCAGCGGCACGATCACCTGCGCGTTGGGCAAGGGGCAGTCAGGCTGATAGGCTTCCGGGGGCGGGGCCGGCGTGGGGGTGGGAGTCTCGGTGGGCGGATTGGCCGTCGGCAGCGGGGTTGCCGGTAGCGGAGTGAGTTCCCCCGTAGCAGGGGTAGCGGTGACCGTGGCCGGCGTTAGCTGGGCGGTCGGTACCGGCGTGGAGGTCGGGGTAGAGGTGAGCAGGCCCACCTGCGGGGTGGCGGTCTCTACCTGGAGCAGCGGCAACGAGGGCACCAGATAGGTAGTGACGAGAAAGATCACTCCTCCCAACGCCAGAAAAAGCGCGGCCATCAACCAGAAGCGGGAGCTCTGTTGCTGAGCCAGCTCGCGTTCCAGTGAGAATTGCGCTGCCTGGCGTCGCTGGCGGGCCATGAGGGCAGCAATGGCGTAGCCCAAGGACCCCACCAGGCAGACCAGGTAGATTAACAGCGCACGCTCGGCGAGCCAACCCAGCAAAATGTTCATAGTGCCCGCAGCACCCCCCGGATGATCGTCTCCAGCCGCGGGACGAGCAGGCGGCCGGCCTCCAACACCTCGGCGTGGGTGGGCGGGGGCGCCGTCTCCTCGCCGGAGAGGACGTTGGAGATCCCCGACAGGCCCAGCACCCGCGTCCCGCCGTGCCGGGCGATGATCACCTCTGGCACAGTGGACATCCCCACACCATCCGCGCCGCAGAGTCGCAAGAAGCGGATATCGGCCGGCGTCTCAAAGTTCGGGCCGGCCAGGCAGACGTAGACCCCTTCGTGGGCGGGGATCTGCGCCTCCAAAGCGATCTGGCGGGCCAGTGCTCGCAGTGCCGGGTCATAGGCAGCGTGCATACTGGGGAAGCGCGGCCCCAGGGCCTCTAAGTTCGGGCCACGCAGCGGATTGAGCCCGGCCATGGCGACCAGGTTCAGCTGGTCACGGATGATCATCACGTCCCCGGCGCGGTACCCCATGTTCAGCCCACCGGCGGCGTTGGTCACGATCAGCACCTCCACGCCCAACACCTGCATCACCCGGATGGGGAAGGTGACCTGCGCCATGCTGTAACCTTCGTAGTAGTGCAGCCGGCCCTGCATCACCATCACCGGTTGCCCCTCCAAGGTCCCCATGACCAGACGGCCAGCGTGCCCTTCCACGGTAGAAACGCCAAAGTGGGGGATTTCCGCGAAGGGGATGACCACCGCCTCCTCCACCGCCTCGGCCAGCGGGTTGAGGCCGGAGCCCAGGATCAAGCCCACCTTCGGGGCCAGCGCCGTGCGCTGCCGGATGGCCGCAACGGCCTCGGTAAACTGTTCCATCGTGTAGAATGGTTCTTCCATCATGCACACTCCTTATGCACACTCCTTGTAGAGAGTCATTCACTATTCAGTCGCATAGTCCCGCCAGCGTTTCGGCATTGCAGTGCTCAGGGCTTATTCGGCCGCCTGCGGTTCCTGGTTCTCCAGGGAGTCCTGCGGCGCATGAGCACGGGGATGCGCGCGGTCGTAGGCCTCCCGTTTGCGACGGCTGGAGACCTCCGTGTAGATCTGGGTCGTGGTGATGTTGGCGTGCCCCAAGAATTGCTGCACTTCGCGCAGGTCGGCCCCGCCATCTAACAGATGGGTGGCGAAGGTGTGGCGCAGCGTATGCGGGGTCACCTGGGCGTCCAACCCGGCGGCGTCAGCGTAGTGCTGGATAATGAACCAGAGACCCTGACGGCTGAGCGGCTCACCGCGCTGGTTGAGAAAGAGGGTGAGCTGGTTGGGATCCTGCAGGAGGAAGGGGCGGCCCTCCTGCACGTAGCGGCGCAAAATGGCCTGGGCCTGGGCATGAAGGGGGATGATGCGCTCCTTGTTGCCCTTGCCCAGGCAGCGCACCGTCCCGTTTTCCAGGTCTACCTCGCGCAGGGTCAACTGCACCGCTTCCGAGGCACGCAATCCGGTAGCGTAGAGCAACTCCAGCAACGCCCGGTCGCGCAGCCCCAGCGGCGTCTCCTCGGCCGCGGCCTGGGCCAGCAATTGCTCCACTTCCCCGCGGGTCAGGGTGTGAGGCAGCCGGCGTCCCACCTTCATCTGGTGCAGCCACTCGGCCAGTTCCTGCCGAATGACCCCCTCCGTGAACAGGAAATGGAGCAACGAACGAGCGGCCGCTACCTTGCGGGCCACGGTCGCCGAGCTATACCCCTGGCCCTGCAACCAGGTGACGAATTGCTCCAGCAACTCCGGCGTCAGAGCCCCCCACTCCTGGCAACCCGCCTCGTGTAGCCAGGTTACCAGCTGAGACAGGTCATTCTGATACGCCGCCAGGGTGTTGGAGGTGTAACCGCGCTCAAATTCAATATAACGCAGGAACCGGTTGATGAAGGTTTCCACAGTAGACTCACAGACCCGCTGCGCTGAAGTTCGCATCCTTCAAAATTATAGCATAACTAAACATAATCTCAAGCGAGCCGGGAGCCAGCCATGGCCGGCCCCCGTTACGTCAGGGCCCACAGCCGGCGGGCGATCCGTTCAGTGGACTGGGGGCAGGCCAGCGCGCGCGCCTGCACCGCCATCGCCTCGCGGCGTGCCGGGTCCTGCAACAGGGCCATGACCGCGGCGGCGGCCCGCTCAGGTTGGGGGGCCCAGAGCCCCACCCCATGCTCTACGACGTAGGTAATGTTGCCCTCTTCCTGCCCCGGCAGAGCTGAGTAGAGCACCATCGGCAACCCGGAAACCAGCCCCTCGGTGATCGTATTGGGGCCGGCCTTCGTTACCAGCAAATCGGCGGCCCGCATCCAGACCTCCATGTTGGAGAGGAAACCCTCCACCCGCACCGGGACAGGCGTCTGGAGCTGTACCAGTCGCTCATAGAGGGGTTGATTGCGCCCGGCCACGGCCACTAACGTCGCCTGCGGCGCACGGGCAGCCAACGCCTGGACGACCGGCTCCAATGGTCCCATCCCGTCACCGCCCCCGACCAACAGCACTACCGGTCCGGTGGCCGGCAACCCCAGCTGGACGCGGGCCTCGGCCTGGGTCAGCCCCGCGGCTGCTACGAACGAGCGGCGCACGGGCATCCCGCCCGCCACCTGCACCTGCTCCGGGGCCAGTTGGCAACGCAACGCCCGCTGGCGGGCCTCCTCGGTGGGCACCAGGTAGGTCTGAGCGCCCCTGGTAAACCACCCCGCGTGGACGCTGACCAGATCCAGCACCACAATGGCGAACGGGATATTCCAGCGCAGCCGGCGCAGCGCCAGGGCCAGGGCCGCATTCGGCAAGCCGTGGAACGAAACGATCAGGTCGGCCGGGTGGCGGCGAAGAGACTGCATGACCCCGCGACCGGTGTACGGCCAGGTCAACTGCGAGGCGATCTCCACGAGCCGCCGGTTATCGCTGATCCAATACCCCATACGCCAGGGGATGCCACGGAGCCGGAACATCTGGGGATACCAACGGGGAAAGTGGTAAAAGGGCCAGCGTCCAATGTCCACCAGGACATCCACCATCTCCACTTGAGCTTCCGAGCCGTAAAGCCGCACCAGTTCATCGCGCACGGCCTGCGCCGAGGCCCGATGTCCCCCACCTGTGTCTGAAAACAGAAACAGAAAACGCCGCAAGTTGCCTCCTCAAAAGCAGGAATTAGGGAGTAGGGAATAGGGAGTCAGGAAAAAATCCCATGCCTGTGCCGTTTGTTCCTATCTCGCGCCGGTGAATTGCCGGTGCAGGGTGGATTCCTCTAAACAGTCCGATGATTGGCCGAGAGCTCATTATACCACCTGACCAAAGTTGCCCCAAAACTGCAACGCACCCGCAACGCCCGTACGCTGGACTTTTCCTCTCATTTCCGTTATAATTTTGGCAAAGTTGATTCAGTTAGAGGCCATGACTATGCCGCTTTCCATTGATGAACAGCTGGAAATCCTGATGCGGGGTGCGGAATACGGCGATCCGCAAACCTTTAGCAACATGAGACAGGAATTACACCAGCGGTTGGTAGAAGCGGCCAGCACCGGTCGCCCGTTGCGGGTTTACTGCGGCTACGACCCCACCGCCGCCGACCTGCATTTGGGGCACACCGTCACCATGCGCAAGCTCCGCCAGTTCCAGGAATTGGGCCACCAGGTGATTTTTGTCATTGGCACCTACACGGCCCTGGTGGGCGATTCCTCCGATAAAGACAAGGCGCGCCCGCGTGCGACCTCCGAGCAAGTGCTGGCGAACGCCCGCACTTACGCCCAACAGGCATTTAAAATCCTGGACCAGGAGAAGACCGAGGTCCGCTACAACGGCGATTGGCTGAGCCAGTTGTCGTTGGCCGACCTGATCGGGTTGGCCTCGCACTTCACCGTCCAGCAATTCCTGGTCCGCGAGAACTTCGCCCTGCGGTACGAACGGGGCGATCCTATCTGGCTGCACGAATTTTTCTACGCGCTGATGCAGGGTTACGACGCCGTGGCGCTGGAGGCCGATGTCCAGCTGGGCGGCACGGAGCAGCTTTTCAACTTGATGGTGGGCCGCAAATTGCAGGAGCTCTTCGGCCAGCGCCCGCAGGTGGCCCTCACGTTGCCCATTCTGGTCGGTACCGACGGCCACGTGCGGATGTCCAAGAGCCTCGGCAACTATATCGGTATCCACGAACCGCCGGAAACGATCTACGGCAAAGTGATGAGCATCCCCGATGAGGCCATGGCCAACTACTTCAACCTGGTGACGCGCTGGACGCCGGCCCGGATCACGGAAGTGCAACAGGCCATGCAGGCCGGGGCGTTGCACCCGATGGAAGTCAAAAAACTGCTCGCCTGGGAAATCGTGGACATTTTCCACGGCTCCGAGGCCGCCGACGCCGCCGCGGCCCATTTTGCGCTCGTCCACCAACAGCGCGAACTGCCGCCAGAGCTCCCCACCTTCCCACTAACAGCGCCGGCCCGGCTGGTGGACCTGTTACTGGCGGCAGGCCTGGCCCCCAGCAAGAGCGAAGCGCGCCGGCTGATTCAGCAGGGCGGCGTGCGCTTAAACGACACACCGGTCACAGACCTGGACCTGTGGGTGGAGCCGGGCGAGCAAATCCTGCAAGTGGGCAAACGGCGCTTTGTGCGGTTAGTGCCCGGCCTTGCGCCGGCGACCCCGGCCAGTTGACCAGATTCAGGGGCTACCGGACGGGCGAGGCTGTTGACATCCAAGGGGGTTATGCTAAACTGAAATTACTGCAAGCCATGTGTAAATCAGGAGGCATCGGATGGCTGAAGATGTAGAGCGGACAGTAGTCTGTATTGAAGATGAACCCGAAATGATTGACCTGATCCGGCTGATCTTAGCCCGCAAGAACTTCAGATTTGTCGGGGCGGTGGGCGGCCGCGAGGGGTTGGATACCGTGCGCCAGCTCAAACCGGATCTGGTGCTGCTGGACCTGATGATGCCGGATATGGACGGTTGGGAAGTCTACCAGCAAATGAAGGCCGACGAAGCACTCCGCCACATCCCGGTCATTGTCGTAACCGCCAAGGCGCAAAGCATTGACAAAGTGCTGGGGTTGCATATTGCCAAAGTGGATGACTACATCACTAAACCGTTCGGGCCTCAAGATTTGTTAGCCAGCGTCAATAAGGTGTTGGGACTGCGGGAATAGCCCGGGAGGTGTGAATGGACACCGAACACCGCCACAAAGTGGTCTACATTGAAAATGAAACGGAGATGATTGACTTAGTCCGTTTCATTTTGACCCGGGAGAACTTTGAAGTGACCGGGGCGTTGGGGGGAGTAGAAGGGCTGGAAACGGTCCGGCGGGTCAAACCCGATATCGTCCTGTTGGACCTGATGATGCCGGACATGGACGGTTGGGCCGTCTTCTTGCAAATGAAAGCGGATGAGACGCTGAATACCATCCCCGTGGTCGTGATTTCAGCCCGGGCCGAACTCATTGAGAAAAAATTAGGGCAGCTGCTCGGCGTCAAAGCTTACATCACCAAGCCCTTCGGCCCTAAAGAATTGATGGAAACCCTCAACCATGTCTTGCAGCGCGAGGAGTGATGCCGACGGCCAGAGCGGTGCTCGTTGCCATCGGCAATGAGCTATTGAATGGTGAGGTCCAGGATACCAATTTATATCGTTTGATCGGCAGACTCACCCGGCGGGGAGTTACGGTGCAACAGGCGGCGATGGTGCGGGACGATCCAGCGGACATCGCCGCTTTGCTTTGCCACCTGCTGGCCGCCGCGCCGGAGGTGATGATTCTCAGCGGCGGCCTGGGGCCAACCGGGGATGATTTGACCTTATCCGCGCTGGCGCAGGCCCTGGCCCTGCCCCTGGTCGAGGATGCCACAGCCCGTGCCCTGGTGGAACAACAATATCAGCAGCTGCTGGCCCGGGGCTACCTCCTGCAATGGGGACCGGAGACCGCCCGCCAGAAAATGGCCCGCCTGCCCCAGGGGGCAACCCCCCTGCCCAACCCGGTAGGCACCGCGCCCGGCGTGCGGTTGGAACACGGTCCGACGCTCATCTTCTGCCTGCCCGGCGTGCCGGCTGAACTGGAGGCCATCTTCTCCGCGTGGGTGGAGCCGGAGCTGCTCCACCGTTTCGGCCCCGGCTCTTGGGTAGAAGCCGCGCTGATCGCCCATTGCGACGACGAAGCGGCGCTGGCCGACCCGCTGCGGGAGGTCGCAGCCCGCCACCCGGCCGTCTACCTCAAATCGCTGGCCCGGCCCTTCCCGGCCGCTCACGTGGAGGGAGTGCGGGTCGTGGCCGCCGTCCGCGCCGAGACGGAAGCGGCCGGCCAGGCCCAGGTGGCCCAAACGCTGGCCGACCTGGAACAATGCCTGGATCAGGCCGGTATCCCGGTAGAACGGGTGTGACTTGAAGCGCTGACCGCCGTGAGACAACCACCCCCGTTCAACCTGTGAGCGCCTGCCCACTCCGCGGAGTCCCCATGGACCTGGTGCCCTATGGGTGAAAAAACGGAAAGCGGCAGGATGATTTCCCGAAATAAGCCCGATTTTCTCTCAGGAGGACCGATGGAACTGCAACTGAAAGTCATCCGCATTGAAAAGCCCGAACCGATCAACTTTATCCTGGGCCAATCCCATTTTATCAAGACGGTGGAAGATCTCCACGAAGCGCTGGTCACTGCCGTGCCGGGGATCAAGTTTGGCCTGGCCTTCTGCGAATCTTCGGGCAAAGCGCTGGTCCGCTGGTCGGGCACCGACCCGGACATGATTGAGCTGGCCCAACGTAACGCGCTGGCCCTCAGCGCCGGCCATACGTTCATCATCTTCCTGGCTGAAGGCTTCTACCCCGTGAACGTGCTCAACCCTGTCAAGGCGGTGCCTGAAGTCGCCCACATCTTCTGTGCGACCGCCAACCCGGTAGAGGTGATCGTGGCCGAGACCGCCCAGGGGCGCGGCATCCTGGGCGTGATTGACGGCATCAAGACCCAGGGAGTTGAAGGCGACGAGGATATCGCCTGGCGCAAACAATTTCTGCGCATGATCGGGTACAAACTGTGAGCGCCAGGCCCCAGCGCGATCCCACTGCCAGCCGGGATAGAACGGTCCTGCGCCTGCCTCCGCCCCGGCTGGAGGGGAAGCTATCGCTGGAACAGGCCATCGCCCGCCGTCGTTCCCTGCGCCACTATAGCCGCCGCGAGCTGGACCTGGAGCAGATCGGGCAGCTCCTCTGGGCCGCCCAGGGCATCACCGGCAGCGGCCCCCGGCAACGGGCGGCCCCCTCCGCCGGTGCCTGCCACCCGCTGGAATTGTACGTGTGTCGCCAGGACGGCGTCTGGCATTACAACGCAGAGTATCATCGCTTACACCAACATCTGCCCTACGACGTGCGGGAGAGCCTGGTGCCGGCCGCTTTCCAGCAGACCTTTATCGCAGCGGCCCCTTGCGTCATTGCTGTCAGCGTGATCTTTCAGCGGACGGTTGAACGCTACACCGACCGGGGGCGGGTGCGCTACGTCCCCCTGGACGTCGGGCACGCGACCCAAAACCTGCTGCTGGAAGCCGTCGCCCTGGGGCTGGGAGCCGTGCCGGTCGGTGCGTTTGACGACGGGCAGGTGAAAAACGTGCTCAGCCTGCCGCCGGACGAGGATGCCTTCTACTTGATTCCGATTGGATATCCGGCCTGATGTCGTGGCTACAGCTGGTCAAGCGCGACCCGGTGCCCTGGCTGCTGGACCCGGGCAATCCTTCCGCACGCGCCCTCACCCTCCAACATATCTTTGAGCGGCCGGTGGCGAGCCTGGACGCGGAACGGCAGGCGATCCTGGCCTGGGAGCCGGTCCGGGCATTGATCGTCCAATGCGACCCGCTGAACTTCTGGGGCCGGGCCAGCGATCCTTATTACGGTGGCCCGCTTGGTACTTTCGGGACGCTGTATACCTTAGCGCAGCTGGGCGCCCCCCCCTTTCCCCAAGGACAACAGGCTTGCGAGAACCTGCTCACCCAGGGGCGCCAGATGAGCGGGCGGTTCGCTCCGGCCGATACGACGTCGGCCCCCTGGCTCTGCTACACCGGCATGGCCCTGACCACGCTCTGGCATTTCGGCTACGGCGACGATCCACGCACGCGCTCGGCGCAGGCCGCCCTGATCGCAGCCGTGCTGGGTGGAGAGTCCCTGCGCTGTCCTTTCGCCCTCAGCCCCTGCACCTGGGGCTTGACCAAGGCACTGAGGGGCCTGTTGAGCATTCCCACTACCCAACGCACCCCTGAAGAAGAGGAGGCCATCACCCGGTTGGCCGAAACGCTGGTATTGCACCCCCACGACTTCGCGGGGCGCGATGCTGTCTGGCTGCAACTTGGGTTTCCCCGTTACTACGAATCCGACCTGGTAGAGCTGGCCCATGCGCTGGCTCGCACCTCCTTCCGCACCCACCCGCGCTTTCGGGAGCTGCTCCAGCGAGTGGCCGCGCTTCAGACCGAGGAAGGGCGCTGGCGCAAAGTGCGCGTTGCTCCAGGCCTCCAGGTAGAACGGCCCCCCCATCCCAGCCGCTGGCTCACCTTAGAGGCCGTCCAGGCTCTCATCCTGACCTACGGGGGCAATTCCTATGCGACCTGAGGAGCAACAGTCCTCCGTACCTCATTACACGGTCACGCCGCGCACGCTGGTCTTCCTGACGCGCGGCGAGCAGCTCCTGTTGCTGCGCGGCGCGCCAACCAAACGGTTGTGGGCCAACCAGGTCAACGGGATTGGGGGACATGTGGAGCCGGGCGAGGACCTCTATGCGGCGGCGCAACGCGAAATCCAGGAGGAGACCGGGCTGACCGTGCCCCAGCTGGTGCTGCGCGCCGTCGTCGCCATCACTCTGCCGGCCCCACCGGGCGTGTTGATGTTCGTCTTCGTCGGCGCGCTGCCCTCAGACGCCCAACTGCCGGCGCGCTGGGCCAGCCCTTCCGGCGAAGGGGAACTCTTTTGGGCGAACCGGGACGCGCTCGCCACATTACCACTGCTGGAGGACCTGCCGCTGCTCCTCGCCCACGTCCTGGAGCCGGGACCGCTGGTCTTCGGGCACTATCGTTTCGGCGCGGCCGGGCTGGAGATTTCCCTCAAGACACCCTGAAACGTGCGCTGGCTTGCTCCGCCGCTCATTCCACCACAGTGCGGCGGGCCGAGAGCGCCTGGGCTTCCTCCTCCGCGTAAGGGCGGAGCGCATTGGGGAAACGTCCGTGCAACCAGGAGATCCGGGCGCCCAGCCGGATGCCCTGATAAAGCAACCAGGCGACCGGCCACCCCCCGCCGCTGAGCGGCAGCGCGCGTTGTAATTCGGCCAACCCGCCCTCATCCCAGCCCCCAAACAGGCCGGTGAAAAATCCGTAGAGCGGGACGGCCGGCAGCAAGGCCGCCCCTGCCAGCGCCAGGCTCGGGCCCAGGGCTGGCCGCCACAGCCAGTCGCCGGCCCAGCGCAAGACGTTGTAGACCACCAGTGCTGCGCCCACAGCCGCCCCGGCCTGCCAACCGCTGAGACGCGGCGGGACGATCCACAGCGTGGCCAGCCACCAGGCAATCACCACCCGGAGCAACAGCGCCCCCAGATAAGCCACCGCCATCCCGGTCAGCTGCCAGCGCGGGACGCATACCATCAGCAGCCCCAACCGCAGAGCCAGCTCCCCCAACGTCAGCCACGAAGGGAGCGCGGGCCGCCCGATGGCCACGAAAACCTGGTCCGTGGCCCCGGCCGGCGCCTGGAGCAGCCCCCAGAGCAGCAGCCACCCGACCAGGCGCGCCGCCGTAGCGTAATCCGGTCCCAGCGCCCCCAGAATGAGCCGATCCCCTACCGCCCCCAGCGCCGCCAACACAAAGAGGCCATACCCCAGGCCGTACCGCAGCCCCTGGTTGAAGTAGTAGCGGAGTAATGTCTGGTACCCATAGGCGTACGCCTGCGCCAAAGCCGGGAGCAGGTCGCTGTACAACCCGGTGGCCAGAGCCTCAAACGCAAACGTCGCGCTCCAAGCCACCGTCCAGGCCGTCGTGGCCGCCACCGAGTCGGGCACCCAGCGGGGCAGGAGCAGGGCCTGGGCGACCAGGGCCAGCGCCGCCCCAATCCGCCCCAACGCGAGCCGCGCGCCAAACCAGAGGGTCTGCCCGGCAATGCGCCAATCAAAAGCCGGGAGCAACAACGCCCCCAGAGCATAACCGCGGCGCCGGTAAAGCCCCAGCCCCACGCCGAAAGCGAGCAGTTCCGTGGCCAGTGCCCCCACCCCCAACCCGAAGACGCCCCCCAGCGGGGCACCGACATCGGCAACACCGGCCCCCCACCGCCGCAGCACGACCACGGCGGCGCTTTGACCGAGCACCGCTCCCACCCACAACACCGTGGTCAGCGTTTGTTCGTCGTCAAACCGTTGCTCGGCCCGGAAGAAAAGCCCCAACACCCGCAGACAGCCGGCCAACCGCACCATGACCTGAGCAATGCAATAAAAAGCGAGGTGGGCAATGGCCGTATCGGGGAAGATCAACGTTGCCAGCCAGACCACCCCGGCGACCTGGACAACGCCGCTGAGCAGCTGCCACCAGAAGTAGAACTGGAAATAGCGGAACGCCTCCCGTGGCGACTGGACCCGGAACAGGGCAAAAAAGCGGACCGCCGCCGTGCCGGTACCCAAATCAAACAACGCCGTGGCGACCATCAGCCAGCCGGCTACCTGTTCCCAGAACGCCAAGGTTTCCGGCCAGGGGATCAACCGGCGCGGCAGCCACCCAACCTGGTACCCGACCACCGGGAGGAACAAGAGCAGGTTGACTCCCATCAGGAACAGGAAACCGGCCAGCGGCCGGTGAAAGCCGATCTGCTCCCAGGGGCCTTCTGCCGGCGCGACCGGGCGGAGCCGCAACCGGGCCGCCCGCTCAGGGTGAATAAAGACTATCCGGCGGGTAAAGAAAAAAGCGGCCAATGCCAGCAACACCCATCCCAGCGCACCCCCGGCCATAGTCCAGCGGGCCATCCCATGGGGGACCGGCGCGGAGGGGTAATCCCCAAAGAAAAGCACTCTGGAGGCGTTAGCAGCCTCGGCCACCAACCGGTAAATAAAGTAATTGAAATAGGGCCAGCGCGCCCAGGCCGGATTAGTCTCGTCGGCCAGCCAGGCCCCGACCAGGAAAACCTGCGCCCCCTCGCGCTGCCGGACCCGTTGCAGGACCGGATCACCGTTTGTGGTGTTGACAATCGGCAGCAGCAGGTTGGGATTGGAGATGACCGTACTGCCGCGCAAGGGCGGGGCCGAGTTCCAGGCCACTGCCGTTTGCAAAGGATCGTCACCTATCCCTACCTGGAGTGCGCGCGGGGCCTCGGTCTGGGCCAGACCGAACGTGCTGAATCCCAACAGTTCCCGCAAATCGTCGGCGTTCTGCGGGAAGGCTGACCCACAAAAAACGACCAGCCCTACTTCTTCTTGCCGCACCAACCGTCCCCACGTCCCCAGGGTTTCACTGGTGAGCGGTGTGTTGTTAAGGACCAGGACGCGGGCCAGCTCCGCCCGGTCCACCCGCACCACGTAAGGGGCGGCCAGATTGATCGCCTGCGCGATGGCATCCTCCGGGCCAATGTAATAGACCCCCACCGCACTGACGGGGGTCTGGGCCAGGACGACACCGCCACCGACCAGGAAAAGTCCCAGTAAGAACAAACCCAACCAACGTGCTCTGGACATCAGCCGTATTGTAGCCCGGAACAGAAACGTGGCAAAGTTTGCGTCGCCCTGCATAAAACTGACCCTTGACCATCAACCGAACCGGTGGCGATTTGAGCCATCTACAACATTTGTCGTAGATCTCATCCACCAAATGTAGTGATCGGTGCTCTGCCAATCCCACATTTCCCGAATCAAAAATCCATTATTTATCCGATGACACTAACGGCCAGGTGCCCTATACTGAAAGCAACCTGAAAGAAAGAAAAATCCTCCTCAATGACCCCCTCCCCACGCCGCCTGACCGTGGGGAGGGGGGAGCGGCAAAAAGAATGAGCGCTATGTTAACCACCAATCTCTAACCCAGGCCCTTACCTCTGGTGCGAAGGGAGGTGATCCCCAACCTACAGCGAACCCCAAACTCACCCACTAAAGGAGTCTTTCATTACCTTAACTCAAATCAGGAGGAGATCCATGGTATACAAACGTTGGTCGACTTTGGTCGGTCTCTTAGTAGTAGCCGGCCTGTTATTGACTGCTTGTGGCACCACGCCCACGCAGGCCCCAGCCACAACCGCGGCTCAGACCGAAGCCCCTACCACACAAGCGCCGCAACCTACCGCAGCCCCCAAGACCCCCGAACCGGCCCCTGAACCCAAGACGATGGTCGTCTGCATGGGACAGGAGCCCGATACGCTTTACACCTGGGGCGGCAGCATGTTAGCCAGCCGCCACGTCCAACACGCTTTCTATGATTACCCTTACACCAGCCGGACCTATTCTTACCAGCCGGTCATCCTGGAGAAATTGCCCAGCCTCCAGGATGGCGACGCCGTGGTCAGCGCCGTGACCGTCCAGGAAGGTGATCGGGTCCTGGACAACACAGGAACACCGGTAGACCTGGCGAAAGGCACGGTAATCCGCCCGGCAGGCTGCCGCTCATCCGACTGTGCCATCACCTTTGACGGCACACCGGTAGAGATGGACCAGATTATAGCCACATTCAAATTGCTCCCCAACCTCCAGTGGTCGGATGGCGAACCGTTGACCGCCGACGACTCCGTTTATGGCTACGAGCTGGTTGGCGATCCCGATACGCCGGCGCCCAAGTACATCTATGACCGCACCGCCTCCTTCGTGGCTAAAGACGAGCTGACCGCCGTCTGGACCGGCCTGCCCGGCTACATGGATTCCACCTACTTCATCAACTTCTGGACGCCGCAGCCACGCCATCTGTGGCAGACCCAGCTGCATTACACGGCCAAAGACCTGGTCAGTGCCGAGGAATCCTCCCGCATGCCCATTGGTTGGGGCCCGTTCAACATGAAGGAATGGGTAGCCGGCGATCACATCACCGTGGAAAAGAACCCGCTCTACTTCCGCGCCAGCGAAGGTCTTCCCCTGATTGACACCGTCGTTTTCCGGGTCATCAAGGATTCCAACGCGGCCATCGCGCAGCTGATCTCCGGTGAGTGTGACATCGTCACCCAGGACGTGGCGCTGGAAGACCAGGCCCAACTCCTGCTCCAGCTGGAGGAACAGGGAGTGATCGTTCCCGTCTTCTTGACCGGCACCTCTCGCGAACATCTGGACTTTGGTATTGACCCGGTAGAAACCTACGACCGCCCCGATTTCTTTGAGGATGTGCGGGTACGGCAGGCCATCGCCTACTGTCTGAACCGCCAGGAGGTCGTGGACACCATCCTGTATGGCCGCTCCATTGTGCTTGACGGTTACCTCCCGCCGGAGCACCCGCTCTACGCCGGCGATATGATGACTACCTATCCCTACGACCCGGACAAGGGCAAAGCGCTCCTGGAAGAGGTCGGCTGGAAGGATACGGACGGCGACGGCGTCCGCGAGGCCCAGGGGGTGGCCGGGATCAAGGATGGGACCAAATTTGAGGTCAAGTGGCAGAGCACAACCGCCTCGTTCAGGGTTCAATACATGCAGATTTTCCAGAACCATCTGACCGAGTGCGGCATCAAAGTCAACCTGGAAAATATGCCGGCCACCCAATACTTCGCCTCTGGACCGGATGGTCCGGTCTTGGGCCGCCAGTTTGACCTGGCCTCGTTCACGACCAGCACCGGCGTGGAGCCGCCCTGCGATTCCTACGCTTCCTGGCTGATCCCCAACGAGGTCAACGGTTGGGACTCGGATAACGACCCTGGTTTCAACAACCCGGAGTACGACGCGGCCTGCCGGCGTGCGCTCCAGGCGCTCCCCGGCACTGAGGACTATGTCCAGGGTCACAAGGAAGCCCAGCGCATCTACTCAGAGCAGATCCCAGCGTTGCCGCTTTTCCTGCGCCTGAAGATCGCCGCTTACCGCCCGAACGTCGTAGGCTTCATCATGGACCCAACCGAAAACTCCGAAATGTGGAACATTGAGGCGATGGATATCCAGCCTTAATCCCGCCTCAGCCATGCCCATTGGAGCCTGACAGGTCTTTCCAGACCTGTCAGGTTTCCTTTGGTGATGAAACTCTCACGCCAGGCCGGCTAAGGCCTGAATGGCTTTCTTTGCACCTTTGCTTCAGCGCGGCTAAAACGGCGCTAAAGCGCTTCACTACAAACCTTTATTTTCCAGGGGAAGAGGCCCGTCTTGAGGCCTTCAGGCGTCTCTCAAAGGCTAAACGCGGCTACTCCCCATTGCAGTTGGCGGCCCACAGGCGCGCATAGAGCCCGCCCTGCCGCAACAACGCCGCGTGGGGGCCTCGCTCCACCACCCGCCCGGCCTGGAGCACGAGGATCTCATCCATCGCCTCCATGCCCACCAGCCGGTGGCTGATGCGCAACGTGGTGCGCCCGGCCATCAGCGTCTCTATGGCCGCCAGCACCTGCCGCTCGGTGACGGTATCCAGGTGCGCGGTCGGCTCATCCAGGAGCAGGAGCGGCGCATCCTGCAGCAGCGCGCGGGCAATCGCCAGCCGCTGCCGTTCGCCGCCGCTCAGCCGCAATCCCTGCTCGCCGATCCAGGTATCGTAGCCCTCCGGCAACCCCTGGATGAACTCGTGCAGCTGCGCCTGCTGCGCCGCCCGCCGGAGCGCGGAGTCGTCGGCGTCGGGGCAGGCCAGCCGCAGGTTATCGCGGATGGTGCCGGTGAAAAGATCCGTCCGCTGCGAGACCACCGCGATCAGCCGGCTCAGGGTCGCCCGGTCGTACTCCCGCAGCGAGCGGCCCCCCAGCCGGATTTCCCCTTGCTCGTACTCCCAGAAGCGCAGCAGCAGGTGGACCAGCGTGCTCTTGCCCGCACCGCTCGGCCCCACGATAGCCAGCCTTCCCCCCTGCGGCAGCGTGAAACTGAGCCCGGCCAGCGCCGGCGGCAGCTCCGGCCCGTAGCGGAAGGTCAGGCCGCGCACTTCCAGGTCACAGCGGGGGAGCGCCGGCAGGTTAAGCGGCGGGACGGGCGCGACGGTCGGCGGGACCTCCACCACCTCCAGCAACCGTCCGGCCGCCTCTATGCAGCTGCCGAGCTGTTGCGCGGCCTGCGGCAGGGGCGTGACCGCCTCAAAAGCGGAGAGCGCGATGAGCGCCAGCACGGCCAGCAGCACGCCCTCCAAATGCCCGGCGCGGACGGCGGGAATGCTCAGCGCCAGCACCAGCGCGACGGTGGCGGTCGGCAGCCAGGCCGCGACCGCTTCCGTCACCCCGGTCAGCCAGGCCTGGCGGGCCTGAGCGCGGGCTAAAGCGCGTTCGGCGGCGCGCAGCCGGGCCAGCTGCTCCGCCTCCTGGTTGAAGGCCAGCAGCTCCGCCGCCCCCTGGATGCCATCCACCGCCTGCGCATAGAGCGCCGCGCGGGCAGCGACAAGCTGCGCCCCCGCCTTCCTTCCAGGCCGGTAGAGCGCCCACGGAATGAGCAGACCGGCCAGCGTCAGAGCGCCTGCCAGCGCCCACGCCGCCGCCGGCACGAACCGCCCCACGAACAGCGCCGCGCCTACCGTCACCACCAGCGCCACCAGGGGCGGCGCCAGCGCGCGCCCGTAGAACTCCTTGAGCGTCTCCACATCGGCCACCGCGCGGCTCAGCAGATCACCGCTGCGCTGCTGCCACAGGCGCGCCGGGGCCAGCGGCTCCAACGCCGCGTAGAACCAGACCCGCAGTTGCGCCAGCAGCCGGAAGTTGAGGTCGTGCGAGACCAGCCGCTCCAGGTAACGGAAGACCCCGCGCGTCAGCCCAAAGAAGCGGACGCCGACAATCGCCACCTGGAGCTCGGCGATGGAGGGCTGCAAGGCCGCTGCCGCGATGAGGTAGGCCGAGGTCGCCAGTAACCCGATGCCGCCGGTCACCGTGGCCACCCCCAGCACCACGGAAAGCGCCACCTGCGGCCAAAAGGGTCGCAGGAAACGCACCAACCGGCGCAGGACCGGCAACGCTGAACCGGTCATGCCTGCCCCTCCAGCAAGCGGGCATAGAGGCCGCCGGCCCGGCTGAGCGTGGCCTGATCGCCTTGCTCCACCAGCCGGCCGTTTTCCAGCACTAAGATCAGGTCGGCGCGGACGGTGGTCGCCAACCGGTGGGCAATCCAGAGGATGGCAGGGCGTCCCGGCAGGGCCAGCAGGGTCGCTTCCAGTTCCGCCGCCTGCACCGGGTCTACATGCGCGGTCGGCTCATCTAAGATCAGCAGCGGCGCTTCGCGGAGCAGCACGCGGGCCAGCGCCAGCCGCTGCGCCTCGCCCCCGCTGAGCCGCGCCCCCTGCTCCCCCAACGGCGTCGCGTAGCCCTGCGGGAGCGCGCGGAGCGTCTCATGGAGTCCGGCCAGCCGCGCCGCCCGCTCCACGGCGGCAGCGTCGGCGTCGGGCCGGCCTAAGCGGATGTTTTCGGCGACCGTGGCGTTGAACAGATGCGGCTGCTGCGGCACCCAGGCAATCTGCCGGCGCCACATCTCCGCCGGGAACGCGGCGAGCGGCTGCCCCTCCACGGTGATCGCCCCCGCCGCCGGTTCCAGGAAGCGCAGCAGCAGCGCCGCCACCGTGCTCTTGCCCGCGCCGCTCGGCCCCACCAGCGCGATCCGCTGCCCCCGGCGCAACGTGAACGAGAGGTCGCGCAGCGCCGGACGCTCCGCCCCCGGATAGGTGCAGGTCACCCCCTCAAAGGCCAGTTGCTCCCAGGCGCCGGTTAGCGCAGGATGGCCCGCCGGCGCGTCCCCCTGAACCGCTGCCACGCTGAGACGTGGCCATGCCCCCACGTTCTCGCCCGCCGCCGGCGCCAGCACCGCAAAGATCCGCCGCGCCGCCGCCATGCCCGCCATGCCGGCATGAAAGCGGACGCCCAACGTGCGGAACTGGCGGTAAAACTCCGGGGCCAGCAAGAGGACAAAGAAGGCCGGCTCAAAGGTCAACCGGCCGTAGAGCAGCCGCAGCCCGATCTCCACCGCGACGACGGCGGTGCTCAGCGTGGCGATCAACTCCAGGGCCAGCGCGGAGAGAAAGGCCACCCGCAGCACGCTCACCGTCGCACGGCGGAAGGCATCGCTGACCCTGGCGATCTCGCGCAGCGCCTCCCGGCTGCGGCCCAACAGTTTGAGCGTGGTCAGCCCCTGGAGCGTCTCCAGGAAGTACGCGCTCATCCGGCTGAGCGTGACCCATTGCCGCTGCGTCCGCGCCTCCGCCGCCTGGCCGATCAGCTGCATGAAGAGCGGCAGCAAGGGAGCCGTGACCAGCAGCACCAGCCCGGAAAGCCAGTCGCGGGGGAAGATGAACAGGAGCAGGGTGGCCGGCACCAGCGCCGTCAGCGCCAGCTGGGGGAGATACTGGGCGCAATAGGCTTCCAACGCCTCCACGCCCTCGGTCAGCGTGTTGACCAGTTCGCCGGTCTGCTCGCCGCGCAGGGCGACCGGCCCGCCGGCCAGCAGCTGCGCGCTCAACTGCTCGCGCAGCGTCGCCTTGACGTGCGCCGCGACGCGGTGCGCGCTCACTTCGGCGGCCCAGGCTAAGGCCGCCCGCACCGCCCCCAGGCCGATCAACAGTGCCAGGAGCGGGGCCAGCTCCGGCAGCCCCGCTCCTGCCAGAAAGGCGGCGGCAACGATGCGGCTGAGCAACGCCGCCGCCGCCACGATGGTGATCCCGCTGGCGGCGTTGAGGGCCACGGTCAGCCCCAGGTCGCGCCGCGCGGTCGCCGCCAGGCGCACCAGCCGCCGGTCCAGGTTCATACCGGGCGGATCAATAGTGCAGGTCGCCGGCCGTGAGCCGCTGCCGGAAGACGCGGTAGGTCCAGACCTGGTACAGCAGCACGATGGGCACAAAGATGACGGCCACGATGGTCATCACCCGCAGCGTATAGGGGCTGGAGGCCGCCGTGTAGATGGTCAGGCTCCAGGCCGGGTTGGTGGTAGAGATCATCACGTTGGGGAAGAGCATGGCAAAGACCATCACGGTGGCGCTGACAATTGTGACACTGGTCAGCAGGAAGGCCCGCCCCGCGCGCTGCCCGGCCCAGAGGCGGACGGCGGCCAGCGCCACGGCAGCGATCACCGCCGCCAGCAGCGCCACCACCTTGATCCCGCCGGCGGCAAACGTCCAGAGAATCCAGCCGGCCGCCACCAGCAGCGTGGGCAGCCAGAGCCGGGCCGCGATCTGCTGCGCCCGCTCCAGCACCGGGCCGGTCGTCTTCAGGCTCAGGAAGAGCGCCCCGTGCAGGCTGAAGAGCAGGACAAAGAGCACGCCCGCCAGCAGCGCAAAGGGGTTGAGCAGCGTCAACAGGTTGCCGGTGAAGTTCATCTGCGCATCAATGGGGACGCCGCGCACCAGGTTGCCGACCGCCACACCCCACAGGAGCGCCGGCACCAGGCTGCCGATGAAGAGCAACGTGTCCCAGGTTGTCCGCCAGCGCGAGGCGGCCAGCTGGCTGCGAAACTCAAAGGCCACGCCGCGCACAATCAGCGCAAAAAGCATCAGCACCAGCGCCAGATAGAAGCCGCTGAAGAGCGTGGCGTACCAGTGCGGGAAGGCCGCGAAGAGCGCGCCGCCCGCCGTCAGCATCCAGACCTCGTTGCCATCCCAGAAGGGGCCAATGGCGTTGATCGCTAACCGGCGTTCCTCATCCTGCTTGCCCACGAAAGGCAGCAGGATGCCCACGCCGTAATCAAACCCCTCCAGCAGGAAAAAGCCGCTGAAGAGCACGCCGATCAAGATAAACCAGAGTGTGTTCAGGTCCATGAGTCACCTCCCTCAGTGCGCCCCGGCGGATTCCGGCGCAGGGCCGGCTTTGGCAGCGCGGGCCAGCAGGTAGAGATCCACCACCATCAGCGCGCCGTAGAGCAGCGTGAAGCCGATGAGCGAGACGAGCAGGCTCCCGGCGGTGACGTTGGGCGAGACGGCATCCTGGATTTTCTGGAGGCCGACCACAATCCACGGCTGGCGGCCGGTCTCGGTCAAAATCCAGCCGAAGGTGTTGGCCAGATAGGGCAGCGCAATGGCAAAGGGAAGCAGGCGCAGCAGCCAGGACGCGGGCAGCTGCTTGCGGAAGAACAGGAAGAAGAGCGCGACCGCCGCCAACAACGCCATCAACGTCCCGGCGCCGACCATCAGGCGGAAGCCCCAAAAGTTGAGGATCACCGGGGGGATGTAATCATCCGGGCCATACTGCTGCTCGTAGCGGGCCTGCAACTCCTTCAACCCTTCCACGCGGGCGCTGAAGTTATTGTAGGCCAGGAAGCTGACCACTCCCGGAATGCGCAGCGCAAAGGGATTGGTCTGCTGTTGCTCATCAATCCAGGCCACGACCGAGAAGGCGGCCGGCTGCTCGGTCTCCCAGAGCGCCTCGGCGGCAGCCATCTTGGCCGGCTGCGTCTTCATCATGTGCTGCCCTTGCAGGTGACCGAACCCCATCACCATGAGCGAACCGATCAGCCCGTAAACGGCGGCCAGGCGGAACGAACGTTCAAACAGAGCCGGCGAGGACTTCTTCAGCAGGTGGTAGGCGCTGATGCCTAACACGAAGAAGGCTGCCGTCGCCACGCCAGAAAAGAGCACGTGCGGGTACTGGAGCAGGACATGCGGGTTGGTCACCAACGCCAGAAAATCGGCCATCTCCGCGCGGCCGTTGCGGATGACATAGCCTACCGGCTGGTGCATGAAGGAGTTGGCGATGAGAATCCAGAGCGCGGAAAGGTTGGAAGCAATGGCGACCAGCCAGATCGCGGCCAGGTGCAGGCCCCGCGAGAGCTTCTGCCAGCCGAAAATCCACACCCCCAGGAAGGTGGATTCCAGGTAGAAGGCCAGGAGCGCCTCAATCGCCAGCGGCGCGCCGAAGATGTCGCCCATGAAGCGGGCATACTCCGACCAGTTCATGCCGAACTGGAACTCCTGGACAATGCCGGTGACGACGCCCATCACAAAATTGATGATGAACAGCTTCCCCCAGAACCGGGTCATCTGTTTGTAGAGCTCGTTGCCGGTGCGGACGTAGAGGGTCTCCATGATGGCGACTAAGATAGAAAGGCCTAAGGTCAAGGGGACAAAAAAGAAGTGATAAACAGTCGTAATTGCAAACTGCCAGCGGGCCAAAGTCAGTACTTCCATAAGCGTTTCACCTCCCTTAGAAATATAGAAACCAGTTAAGTAGTGAGCAGAGAGCAGTAGTTGGAAAATTGTGAAGGATGAAAAGGTACCGCGAACTTCAGTTCGCTCTTAAGGGATTTTTAACAGTTTTTGATATGGATTATTATAAATAATCGGGCAAGATTGTCAAATCACAAGGGGGCGTGATGTGAAATCACGCCCCCTTCCATGGAAATCTGCCTTAAGCCGGAGCCGGCTGGTCGGGCGGCTTTGACTCCAGCGGCGGGAGTTCGGCCAGCGATTGCAGCCCGAACTGCTGCAGGAACTGGAAGGTGGTGCCGTAAAGCAAGGGGCGGCCCACGCTCTCGGCCCGCCCGACCTCCTCCACCAGCCCTGCAGCGACCAGTGTCCGCAGCACACTATCGGAATTGACGCCGCGAATCGCCTCCAGTTGCGGGCGCGTGATCGGCTGAGCGTAGGCGATGATGGCTAAGGTCTCCAGCGCCGGCTGGGAGAGGCGGAGCGTGACCTCCAGGGCGAGGAACCGTTCCACCAGCGGGGCAGCTTGCGGCGCGGTGACCAGTTGCACGCGGCGGCCCAACCGCTGCAAGCGGAGACCGCCGTTCGCCAGCTGCGTCTCCAGCTCCGCCAGCGCAGCCTCCACCTCAGGCAAAGGGCGGCCCACCCCTTCGGCCAGCCGCTCTATGGTCAGCGGCTCGGAAGCGACAAAGAGCAGCGCCTCCAGCTGCGCCACTAACGACAAAGGGGCAGGGGCAGCAGTGGAGGGTGAGGGCGCAGGGGAGGTTTCGGTCACGCGCGCGGCTCCTGTTTCTCCGGTTCCAGACCGGCCCAGTCATGCCGGCTGGAAACCGGCTCTAAGGGTGCGGGCGGCAGCGGCGCCGGTTCTGGGAGTGGTTCAGGGGCGGAAGCCGGGGGAGCAGCGGGGGCCGGAGCGGTGGGGCGACTTTCCGGGACGCCCATCACGTGCAGGCGGATCTCCGGGTCTTTCGCCACCTGCAGCCCCAGGTCTACCGTCAACGCCTCGCGGACCGCCTTGACCAGCTCATCGGCGACGCCGGGCACATTGCGCTCCGGGGTGATGGAAACATCCACGACCGCTTCCACCCGCTCGCCTTTGGCGCGGATGGCGGGCCGGGCCTTGCGCACGCCGGGCAGCGGGTCCAGACGGTATTGCAGCTGCTGGACGATGCTTTCCACGCTGAGCGTCGCCAGCCCGCCGCTCACCTGCTGGACGCGGATGTAGCGTTTGCGCCGGGGCCGTACCTCCAGGTAGATGAGAAAGATCGCCACCGCATCTATCACCAGCGCCAGCACCAGGCCCAGGGCGGTCCGTAGCCAGGGCTGGCTGGCAAACTGCAGCCGGTAGCCCAGCGTCAGCAGGGCCATGCCGGCGGTTTGCAAGGCCCACAGCGGCGCTACCAGCGTCACCGAAGCCCCCACGATCACGACCAACAACAGAATGATGACAACGACCCGATTGACTGCGTTCATGTTGCCCTCCCGGAGCTAGCCAAAAAGTGAACTTTTTAACCCAGATGCTACCCGTCGCGGGTAAGAGACCGCGCTCGTTTGCCCCCTGACCACCGACCCCAGACCACTTTGTTTGAACCGTTCCTGTCCAGCCAGAGCTATCAGTAGCTCACGCGGACGTAGTCTGCGCGCGGGGCGCCCCAGGGGATGGTGGCATCCATCCCCAGCTTGGCGGTGCGGGCTTTCTGGCCGGGCACGCTCGTCGCCGAGGGGTCTAAACTGGAGCCGGGCTGGTCGCTCAAAATGATCACGTCCCGGTCGGCCTGCACACGGGTGGCGATGGCCCATTCCACATCGGCGGGATCGTACAGGTTGACATCGGTATCCACCACCACCACATGCTTGAGCGAACCATGGCCCTGGAAAGCGGCCGCGATGGCGCGGCGACCATCCTCTGGCCCCTGCTTCTCAATCTGGACCACGGCATGAAGCCACGAGCACCCCCCCGGCGTGATGTAGACGCCGGTGCAGCGGGCGACACGGCTGACCTCGGCGAAGATGGTCGGCTCGCGCGGCATCCCCATCAACGTCTTGTGCTCCAGACCGCCGGGCAACAACGCCTGGAAGAGCGGCTCGCGCCGGTGCGTGATCGCCGTGACGCGGAAGACCGGTTGCTCCCGCACAAAATCCATCGTCCCGGTCAGATCGGGGAACGGGCCTTCGGGAGCCAGCTCATGGGTGAGCACGCCTTCCAGCACCAGCTCAGCCTCGGCAGGGACCGCCAGGGGCACGGTGAGGCAGCGGACGGTGGGAGTAGGAGCCAGCGCCTGCGCCAGCGTCAGCTCATCCACGCCGGGCGGCGGCGCCATAGAGCCAGCCAGCAGCACGTGGAGCGGCAGGCCGATCACGACGGCCATCGGCAAGCCCTCCGGCCGCTTGCGCCAGGCGGTATGGGTGCCGCGCCCTTCCACGATCCGCGCGGCAAAGTGCCGGGCATCCAGCCGCAGCAGGCGGTGAAAAGAGAGATTGCGCCCCAGGTCGGGATCGTCAATCACGGCCACGCCCGCCGTGATGTAAGGCCCGCCATCCAACGGGTGGTAGCGCGGGATCGGCAGGCGGGTCAGGTCCACCTCAGGTTCCACCACCTCCTGGCAGGGAGCCTGCGTGACCAGGGGCGGCGGTTGCGGATGGGCCATCGCCTCCGCCAGCCGGTGCACCAGGTCGGGCACCGCGCAGCCTAACGCGCGGGCGAAAAAGTCACGCTGTGCCGCCAACCCGGCCACGATCCGCCAGCCGGGGTAGGCGGGCAGATTCTCAAAGAGCAGCGGGCGGCCGTCGTGCGCTGCCAGGTAGCGCGCCACCTCCAGCTCGGGAGCAACCGGGTCAACCACCCGCTCCAGGTGGCCGCTCTGTTCCAGTTCAGTCAAAAAAGCGCGTAGATTCATGGTCCAGGCAATTTCCCGGCCAGATTCAACCCCAGCACCCCGATGACAATCAGGGCAATGGAGACCAGCTTCAAGGGAGTCGCCGGCTCGCGGAAGTAGTAGATACCGATGAGCGTGACCAGCATCGTCCCCAGACCTGACCAGACGGCATAAGCCAGACTGACATCCAGCCGGCGCAGGGCCAGATTGAGCGGGACAAAACCGCTGCCGTAGAACAGGAACATCAAAACGGTAGGCAGCGGGCGCCGGAAACCCTGCGAGAGTTTCATCATGGTTGTGCCGGAGACTTCCAGCACAATAGCGATCAGCATTAAAAGCCAGCTCGTAGTCAAAGGACACATACCTCAGTTTGGTTTAGTCTAACGCTCTTTTGGGTGAAAGCAATCTCCAACCTGAAGTTGGAGATTGCCGGATGGTCTGGAAGAGCGACGGAGGGGATGGGAGCCCCGGCTTCTGCAAGCTGTTGCCAGGGCCCAGGAATCTGCTCAGCGTCCTGAAGCCGCTTTCACTTTGAGCACAAACCCCTCGCGCCCCACCACCACGATGGGGGCGTTAGCCGGTACAGCCTCGCCTTCCACCACGGCCTGCCAGCGCTCGCCCTGGACCAGGACGGCCCCGGTAGGATTCAATTCCGTTTTGGCGATGCCCGGTGCTCCGATCAACCCCTCGCGCCCGGTGGTCGGCTGCCGGTAGTGGATCTGGACGGCTTTGGCCACCACGAAAGCAAACATCGCGGCCGTGACCAGTGAGAGTACCACCACCAGGGGAACGGAAACCTTGCCAAACGGCGAGCCAACCGGCGTGTTGAACATGATGAGCAGCCCGGCGATCAGCGACCCCAGGCCGGCCGCTGTCAAGGCCCCGTGGCTGGGCGCTTTAATATCCACAATGAAAAGGATGAAGGCAATGACGACGAAGGCCATCCCCAACCAGTTGACCGGCATGAGGCCCAGCCCGTAGGCCGCCAGCGCCAGGCAAACCGCGCCGGTGAAGCCGGCAAACCACCCGCCGGGGCTGGAAAGCTCAATCAGGATCGCCTGCACGCCGATGACCATCAGGATAGCGATGACGTTCGGATCGGTCAGGAACTGGAGCGCGATTTCCATCACATTCGGGGGCATTTCCTCTAACGTGGCACCTTTGAGGTGGAGCACCACGTCCTGGCCGTTCACCTCCACGGTACGCCCGTCAAATTGCGTGAGCAGGTCGGTCGTGTCGGTTGCCACCAAATCCACCACCCCCAGTTTGACCGCTTCCGCGTCGGTCGCCACGATACTCTCGCGCACGGCTTTCTCGGCCCAGGTCGTAGCCTGCTCGCCCCGCCGCTCGGTCACATTCTGCATCTTCCCCACCAGGGCGTTGACCAGTTTCTCGTTGATCGTTTCCGGCAAATTCTCTCCGCTGCTATTTACCGGATGTGCGGCCCCGATGGTCGTTTGCGGCGCCATCGCTGCGCCGTGTGCCGCCAGCGTGATGAAGGTCCCGGCCGACATCGCCATTCCGCCCCGTGGAGTGATGTAAACTACCACCGGGACCGGTGAATTTTCCATATTTTCCATGATTTTGAGGGTAGCGTTGACATCCCCACCCGGGGTGTTCAGCATGAGCACGACAGCAGCCGCGCCCGTCGCCGCCGCCCGTTCCAGCCCGCGGTTGATGTAGCTGCCTACGGCCGGCGTGATGGTACCATCTACTTTTAACACCAACACTTGCGCGGCTTGCCCTTGGGCCAGCCCCGGCGCGGCATTGAGCAACCACAAGCACAACCACGCTATTCCCAACCAGCGCAGGAAGCTTTTCATCTTTCACCTCCAGACCTATCTTATCATAAACCCCAGGGGAGGGCAAGGGGATTCAGCGGTCAGCATTCAGCCGTCAGCACTCAGGAATCAGGCACAGCGACACAGTCAAGGGACCACGGACGACGGACGACAGACGACAGACGACGGACAACAGACCACTGCCGGTTGAAAAGGTGGTCGGCGGTCCGTGGTCGGCGGTCTGTGATTCGTGGTCGGTGATCTGTGATTCGTGGTCTGCGGTCCGTGGTCAGTGGTCTAAGGCAAGCGTGTCCCTACCAATCGGCGCCACTTGAGTTATAATACCTCCACTGAGACGCTAAAACGCTGGAACGCTGTGACGCTGAACCATGAAAATCCTGGTCCCTGATTTCCTGTTCGCTTACGTCCAGGGCGATGCCTGCACCCTGCTGGAAACCTGCGCGGTGGTGACGGCCACGCGCCAGGGCGATTTCTCCGGCCCGCTGGAGGGGGTGGAGGTGGTCATGCTGCCGTGGGGCATCCCCCCTGAGGCGCGGCAGGCCATTCTGGAGCTCCCCACGCTGCGCTGGGTGCAGACGATCAGCGCCGGGGTGGACGCGGCGGTCATCGCGGCGCTGCGCGACCGTGACGTGGTGCTGACGAATGCCAGCGGCATCTTTGACCGCCCTATCGCCGAAACGGTGCTCACGTACATTCTGATGGCGCTCAAGCGAATGCCAGAGTACGCCGCGTTACAGCGGGAGCGCCGCTGGCGCAAGCTCGCGCACCGCGAAGCCGGCGGCCTGACGGTGGGCATTGTTGGACTGGGCAGCATCGGCAGCGAGGTGGCCCGGCTCTGCCGGGCGCTGGGGATGCGGGTGGTGGCCCTGCGGCGGCATCCCGACCAGGGAACGGCCCCCGTAGACACGCTCTGGCCGCCGGAACGGCTGGATGACCTGCTGGCGGAGGCGGATTTCGTAGTGCTGGCGGTCCCGCTCACGCCGGAGACAGAAGGATTGATCGGGGCGGCGCAACTGCGCCGGATGCGCCCGGAGGCCTGGCTGATCAACATCGCGCGCGGCGCGATCGTGGATGAGCCGGCGCTGATCCAGGCCTTGCAGGAAGGTTGGATTGCCGGCGCGGCGCTGGATGTCTTCGCCACCGAGCCGCTGCCGCCCGAGTCGCCCCTGTGGAGCTTGCCCAACGTCATCCTGACGCCGCACCAATCCTGGAGCACACCCCATTTGCAGGAGCGCGAGGCGGCGCTCTTCCTGGATAATCTGCGCCGCTACCTGAACGGCGAACCGTTGCTCAACGTGGTGGATAAACAGCGGGGCTATTAACAGGGCAAAGAGCATAGAGAGCAGTGAGTAGTGCTGAGGGCCTCTGCTCACCATTCACCGCTCACCTACTTACCAGGAGATCCAAAGTGGAAGTTCAAAAACGGGCATTAGTCCTTTCCGGCGGGGGCGGGCGCGGCGCCTATCATATCGGTGTCCTCAACTACCTGGAGCAGATCCAATGGCGGCCTGAGCTGATTGTGGGAACCTCCATTGGGGCGGTCAACGCGGCGGCGCTCGGCTCCGGCCTGCCGTTGGCGGCGCTGCGCGAGCGCTGGCTGGACCTGGAGACCGCCGATGTCCAGAAGATGGATGCCGGCGATGTGCTGGTGGACAACCTGGTCCGCCACAGCGATCATGTCTTTGATACCGCGCCGTTGCTGCAAACTTTGCGCGGGCACGCCCCCAAATGGTATGACCGTCCCTGGCTCATCCCCGATGTCTTGAACGGGCCAGAAGCCCCCTACGAAGTCTGGATTACCGCCGTGGAGGCCACCACCCGCGAGCTGGTCTATTTTGGCAATCGGACCAGGCAGGGGATTAGCCCGGAGATGGTACGGGCCAGTTGTAGCATTCCGCTCTGGTATGAGCCGACCCGGCTGGCCGACCATACCTATCTGGATGGCGGCACGATTGCCAACACCCCGTTCCGCAAGGCGCTGGAAGCGGGCGCGACCGAGATCATCGTGGTGTTAATGGCCCCCTGGCCGGGCCGCCCGGTCAAATCCTGGGAGACGCCCCGGCTGCCCGCGCTGGAAGATGAGCTGTTAGACATTCCCCAGCAGCTCTGGGCCACCTTTGAGCCGTCGCTGGATATGCTCCTGACCGAGATCGTCTGGAAAGATTACCAGCTCTTAGAGGCGGAGCGGCGCGCCGGGATTTACCCGGAGCTCCAATGGATCCGGTTTGTCGCGCCGGAGACACCGCTGCCGGTGGGATTGATGACCACCTACCAGCGCCGCAATCACATCCAGCTCTTCCGCCGGGGGGAAGAAGACGCCCGCGCGATGTTAGCCGACCTGCCGGGAGGATAATCAGGGGCCTCCTGAGAAAACTCAACGCCGGGCACACAGAGAGCACGGAGTTTGAAATTATCCTGCGTCCACTGCGAACTCAGCGGCAAATCCTTCGGCAAATGAAATCAAGTTGAGGCCGCAACAGGCGCTGCCGATTGAAGGACAGCGCGGGCGTCTTCTATCCCGTATTGGATCAACGTCGCGTTGTCAGGCTCCTGATAATCAATGATAGAGACCAACCCCTGCAATTTCTGCGGGGCAATAATGCGAATCCGGCCGCGTTCCTCAGGCCGCAGGCGGCGCAGCTCGCTGCGGAACGAGGCTAACATCATCCAATCCAGGAAGCGATCCAGCGCATCCAGCACGGTGGGCGGCTCACCCCGGAGCGCGGCTCCACCGGCGTCGGCGGCGGCCGCTTCAGCCCACGGGGTCATCAAGACCACAATGATGTCGGACGCCCCCGTATCCAGTGCCGGGCCGATGGGCGTATTATCAATCAGCGCGCCATCCCACCAGTACCGGCCCTCTACCAGTGTCGCCTCGTAAAAGCCGGGGATGCTGGAACTGGCCATGATATGCGCCGGCGTGAGCCGCGAGGCCACGCCGTTCACCCCCGGCGGCACATGATTCCAGAACATACGCAGCGCGCCGGTGGCCGCATCGGTCGCTGCAATACCGAGATAGGGCGTCTCCGGCGCATTCAGCTTGTCAAAATCCACGTAGCGTTCCAACAGATCATGCCACCCCTGGCGTTCCATCACGGCCGGGCGGCCTAACCCTTCCGCAAATGGCGCGCTGAATCCCTCCTGCAACCGTCGGGACAGCCGTTCCTTGATCCGGGCTTCCGACAACCACCCTTTGGCCTCGGCCACCAGGTCAGCCGGCGAAAGGCCATAGCTGAGGTCGGCCGTCGGGCGCTGGCGCTCCGGCGGCGTCTGCCACTCTTGCAACCCCCGGATCACCAGGCTCATGATCTCATGCAGGAGCAACGGCCAACGCTGGGAAACCTGGTGCAGCGTGTCGTTGATCAGCTCCTTGTGCCAGAGGGCGTCCAAAAGCGCGGCCCCTGACATCGGCCCTCGTGGCGCTACCAGCAGAGCCCCGTTGGTGGCCCCGATGGAGTTGCCCAGCACCAGGTCCGGCCGCCAGTTCAATTCCTCCAACACCCGGCAGACCCCCACCTGGTACGCTCCCCGCCCTCCCCCGCCGGAGAGGACCAACGCCCGTTGCACCTGCGACTCGCTCATGCTCCCTCCCTTGAAAACAGAAACCAGTTAAGGAGTGAGCAGAGAGCAAAAAGTAAAAGTTCCTGTTTCCTGCTCACCGCTCACGGCTCACCTTTGAAAAGGATGAAGGATGAAGGCGAAAGGATGAAATCTCCTTTGAAAATGCTTGGTCAAGCTGTAGTTGCTGGAATAGGCCGTAACTCAGCTTCGTAACCCAGTTGAGCCAACCGTTTCAGCAACCGTCGCTTCACCGTTTC
>Ga0067045_1028348_pt1 | contig 35762 bp, 34 predicted proteins | sample TerdegcTABiofilm_FD_59184 | JGI IMG/M metagenome (GOLD analysis project Ga0067045, IMG submission 59184) | Combined Assembly of (Gp0054472, Gp0054536) Wastewater bioreactor microbial communities from Singapore -Terephthalate degrading...
CCTCCTTCCCTTCCCTGGCGCGGACCGACACCGTGAAAAGGGCTGCCGATCTATTCTACCAGCATTCCACCAGCTACCTTCCCGTTGTAGAAAATGGGGAATTGATCGGTGAGTTGACGGTGCTGGACCTGTTCCGAATCGGGCTACCCGACTACGTGTTCAAACTGGGCAACCTGAAGTTCCTAAAGACCTTAGAACCCTTCGAGGAACTCTTACGCAAGGAAGAGGTTCTACGGGTAGAGGAGGTGATGAAGAAACCCACCCTCTTCCTTGAGGAGGATTCCTCCATCATCGAAGCGGTGTTCAAGTTCGTTTCCAGTAACCGGAGGCACCTGCCCGTGCTAAAGGGAAAGCGGGTGGTGGGGATTCTTAGCTATATGCATATCCTTCACAAGGTGTTGAGAGCATAATGAATCTCATTACATGGACGGCACTTGGTATTTTCGTGCTGGTATACATCGTTATTTCCTTCGAGTTGGTGAACAAGACGGTGATTGCCCTGTTGGGAGCGATGGTATTCATCGCCCTCCACATCGTCGGGCAAGAGGACGCCTTCCAGAGTATCGATTGGAACGTGATCTTCCTTCTCATTAGTATGATGGTAATCGTGGGAATCACCAAATCCACTGGGTTGTTCCAGTATGTGGCCATAAAGACCGCCAAAGCCGCAAAAGGGGATCCCATTCGAATCCTTGTGGCTCTATCGGGGGTAACGGCCCTATTTTCTGCTTTTCTGGACAACGTTACCACGATTCTCATTATCGCCCCCGTAACGATCCTCATCGCGGTGGAATTGGGTATCTCCCCGGTACCGTTCCTAATCTCTGAAGCGATGGCATCCAACATAGGTGGAACCGCCACCCTCATTGGGGATCCACCCAACATCATGATCGGGAGTGCGGCTAAACTGGATTTTCTGGCCTTTCTTTTGAACTTGGCGCCTATCATTGGGGTAATCTTCCTGGCTTTCGTGGGGGTTGTATACCTATTGTTTCGCAAGGACATGGTGGTGACCAACGAGAGGCGAGCGAGGGTGATGGAGTTCGATGAGTCCCGCTCCATCGAGAATCCCGTACTATTGAAAAAGTGTCTCATCGTGCTGGGATTCGTTATTCTTGGATTCCTCCTGCACGGAATGCTACAGGTTGAAGCAGCCACTATCTCCATGTTAGGAGCCTCGATCCTTCTCCTTCTTACGGGAAAACAGGAGATCGATGAATACTTTCGGGATATAGAATGGGGAACCATCTTCTTTTTCATTGGATTGTTCATTCTGGTGGGCGGTATCGTGGAATTAGGGGTGATTCGGCTGTTGGCTCAGAAGCTCCTTGCGGTAACGCAGGGAAACATGAAACTTACGGCAGTGCTCTTGATCTGGGCTTCCGGTATCATCTCCGCCATCGTGGATAATATTCCGTACGTGGCTACCATGATTCCCATGATCAAGGATATCGTTTCATCGGTGGGACAGGACGCTTCCTTTCCCCTTTGGTGGTCCCTTGCCCTCGGCGCCTGTCTAGGAGGGAACGGAACTTTGGTGGGGGCTTCGGCCAACGTGATCGCCGCGGGATTGGCTTCCAAGAGCGGGTATAAAATAACCTTTCTCGATTTTACCCGGTATGGGGTTCTAGTCACACTGGCAAGCCTTGTCCTATCCACTCTGTACATTCTTGTTCGTTACTTCTAACTGTCTTGACACAATCTATTTTTATCGATAAAAATAGATTTAGCTGAGAGGAAGGAAAGTCCCGACCTCAAAGCTGAATACCTTTGTCTGATCCAGAGGAGTTTCCGATGGAAAAGAGATTAGGGGTCGTAGCCCTGTTGATCCAGGGCAGGGACCAAATCCCCGCGGTAAACCGAATCCTTAGCGAACACAACACTCTCATTCTTGGCCGCATGGGGCTTCCGTTCCGGGATCGTGGGATTCAGATCATTTCTCTCATCGTGGAAGGAACTACCGACGAGATCAATGCCCTCACCGGTCCGCTAGGAAAGCTCCCTGGAGTGCAGGCAAAGTCGATACTTACCAAATACTCCTGGGAGGATAGCCATGCCGGTCGCACAGAACCCTCTAAGAACGAAAACCTTTCTTGATTACGGGAAACTGGAGGAACTTTCCCGCTTGGGCCCACCCTCCGAAGCCGAGTTTTTCCGGATCCTAAGAAAGGCGAGGGAATTACGAGGCCTTACCACAGAGGAAGCCGCCCTTCTTCTTGCCTGCAACGAAGAGGAATTCCTTCGGCTTCTATTGGAAACGGCTCGATGGGTGAAGAACGAAATCTATGGGAAGCGCCTTGTGTTGTTCGCTCCCCTTTACACGAGCAATTTCTGCACTAACGACTGTCTCTACTGTGGATTCCGTCGCTCTAACTCCCTTGCGCGCCGGCGCACATTGAGCCTTGAAGAAATCGCCCAGCAAACCCGAATCCTATTGGAACAAGGACATAAGAGGATCCTGCTCATCGCGGGAGAGTCGGATCTTCAGTCCTTGCCCTACACGCTCGATGCCATTCGGACTTGTTATGGAGTGACGGTTGAGCTCGGAAATCAGGAAGGGGTTCATGGGATGTCGACCACAGGGGAGGTGGATGGAATAGGGGAAGCTGATAAAGCTGGCCAGAAACATGGAACAAGGACAACCCGGATCCGGCGGATCAACGTGGAGTTGGCTCCTCTGGAAGTAGAAGGGTATAGGGCCCTGAAGAAGGTACAGATCGGGACCTACGTGTGTTTCCAGGAAACCTACGATCCGGAACTGTACCAAGTGATGCATCCATCGGGACCTAAGGCGGATTACCGATACCGATTGTACTGTATGGATCGGGCGATGGAAGGGGGGGTCGACGATGTGGGAATCGGAGCTCTTTTTGGACTAGGCCCATATCGGTACGAGGTGTTAGGCCTACTGGAACATGCTCGGCACCTGGAAGAAACCTTCGGGTGTGGCCCTCACACGGTGAGTGTTCCTCGCGTGGAACCGGCCGTGGGGGCTCCATTGTCACAGAATCCACCGGCACCGGTAAGCGATCGAGATTTCAAGAAACTCATCGCCGTGATACGGATCGCATTGCCCTACACGGGGATCATCCTTTCCACCCGAGAGAAACCGGAGCTCAGACAGGAACTCTTTGCCTATGGGGTAAGCCAGATCTCGGCTGGCTCCAAGACGGATCCAGGAGGGTATGGTTTCCATGAAGAGGAAGCTTCCCAATTCGCCCTTGGAGATCACCGAACCCTGGCCGAGGTAATTGATTCCTTAATCGATGATGGGTATATCCCCTCCTTCTGTACCGGTTGTTACCGGCGGGGAAGGGTAGGAGCGGATTTCATGGATCTAGCGAAACCAGGTCTCATCAAGGAGTTCTGCCTTCCCAATGGGCTTGTTACCTTTGCGGAATACCTCTATGACTTTGCCTCTCCCGCTGTTCGGTCCAAGGGCCTCCGATTGATCGAATCGTTGAAGGAGGAAGCGCCGTCAAAGGTAAGGCCTTTTCTAGAAGAGGCTCTGAGTCGAACAGCGAATGGGGAGCGGGACCTGTATCTATAAATAGGCAGAGGGAAAAAAGATGAAGTGGGTCCAAAGGGTCGAGAAAAGCCCGCGATTTGGCGAAAGGCACTATGATCTATTCCCGAAGAGTCGAGTTCTGAAAGCTCGAAGCATCGTTACTTCATTCTCAGACCAAGGTAATCATGGAAGTCTCTCTGTAGAAGCGCACCCCTTCACGCCCGATGAGATCCGAGTAGCCTGGACACTCCCCCTTTGCGAGTTGGTTCAACGGGCACGGCTGTGTACCGATCAGATTTTAGGTCGGAAGGTCTTCCTCCGGGGACTCATAGAAGTTACTAACTACTGCGTACAGAACTGCCTGTACTGCGGGATTCGGAGGGATAATAGGAAGGTGGAGCGCTACCGTCTTTCAGAGGAACAGATTCTATCTATCGTGCGTGAAGGATCCCAACGAGGGTTTAAGACCTTCGTGCTCCAGGGAGGAGAAGATCCGGAGTATTCACCTTTTAGATTGGCTCGGCTTTGCGAGCGGATCCGTAAGATGATTAGGGAGGATGCGGCCCTCACGTTGAGTTTTGGGATCCTTTCTCCGCAGGGGTATCGGGATCTCGCTTTAGCAGGAGCGAATAGGTATTTACTGCGATTCGAAACTTCGGATCCAGCCCTTCACCAATACCTACGGAATGGAATCTCTTTATCCCGACGGCTCCAAGCATTGGAAGACATCCGAGTAGCCGGATTGGAAGTAGGGTCGGGTTTCATGGTAGGGCTACCGGGAGAAACAGAAGAAACTCGGATACAAAACATCCTACTCGCGCAGGCATTGAATCTGGACATGGGAGGAATCGGTCCCTTCATTCCCCATCCGGATACACCACTATCCGCATCGCCCCAGGAACCCCTGGAATTGGCTGTGCGATCCACGGCGCTTCTCCGCTTGGCCCTACCAGGGTGCAACATCCCAGCCACGACAGCGGCTGGTTCCCTCCATCCGGAAGGAAGGGAACGGATGCTATCGGCGGGAGCCAATGTACTGATGCCGAACCTAACACCGCCTAAGTATAAGAAAGCCTACCAGCTGTATCCGGGAAAGATCTGTGTGGAGGAATCGGGATTTTCTTGCACTGGGTGTCTATCTAAGCGGGTTCGAGGGATTGGGTTGGAGCTTTCCTGGGAACGGGGAGATAGTCTACGAAGGAGGACAATAGGATGAGTGAGATGATCAAACAAACTCAGGAATGGGAGGATCGAGGAGGAGTTTCCACTCCTCTTGCTCTCAGTCACCATATCGTTCTAGTGGGTATTCGGAACGCGGGGAAATCGAGTCTTCTCAACACTTTGTTCGAAAAAGACGTGGCTATCGTGTCTTCGCAGCCCGGTACCACCACGGATCCGGTCCTTCGGAAGATGGAACTCAAGCCAATAGGACCCGTCGCTTTCGTGGATACAGCCGGGATCGATGACGAGGGAGAATTAGGAAAGGCGAGGGTTCGTAAGACTTACCAGCGTCTGGAAAGCGCCTCGATCGTACTGTTCGTGACTCCGATCGATCAGCTTCCAAAGCAGGCCGAGAGAGAACTCGTACGGTTCCTAAAAGAATCCACCAAACCCTTTCTGGGAGTACTGACCTTTGCCGATCGAGAACCTCATAAAGAGAAACTAGAATGGCTCGAAGCTGAAAAGATTCCCACAACCTTGCGGGTAGATAATCGGAACCACCTCGGAGGAAAAGAAGTTCGGGATGCTTTGTCTCGACTGGCCGATTCCATCGCACCTGAACCGACCCCACTGGACGGGTTGGTCGAAAGAGGGGATACGGTGCTCCTCGTGGTTCCCATCGACTCGGCGGCTCCAAAGGGACGGTTGATCCTACCTCAGGTAGAAACCATACGGGACGCGTTAGATCGAAACTGTTCAGTCGTGATCGCCAAGGAAGGTGAACTGGATGAAACGTACCGGAACCTTCGAAAACGGCCGAAGATAGTTATTACCGATAGCCAGGCGTTTCAGAAAGTGGCCTCCGTTATTCCTCCGAATCAATCCTTGACGAGTTTTTCCATCCTCTTCGCGCGGAAGAAGGGAGAGCTTGCCCCGTATCTCGCTTCTCTACCGATTCTGGATCGGTTTCCTTCTGGAGGCCGGGTCTTGATCCTAGAGGCCTGCTCCCATCATAGGCAGCCGGATGATATCGGTACGGTGAAAATACCTCGGCTTTTTCGGGAACGGGTACATCCGAATATTGTCCTGGAGCACGCCCGCTCACCCGAAGGGTTCGATCTCTCCCAGTATACCCTGATCATCCACTGTGCCGCCTGCATGCTGACCCGGCAAGCGATGCTGGCCAGGCTTTCCAGGTTTCAGCACATAGGGGTTCCCGTGCTGAACTATGGACTATTCCTTGCCTGGGCGAACGGGTTGCTTCCCCGGGCGCTTGAGCCGCTCCCGGAGTACGAGCTTTCGTATGCGCGGTATTTCATTGCCCGGTCGACTGCACTTACTTCCCGTTGAAAGGAGCCGTCCGAAGACAGCTCCTTCTTGTGTTTGGGGTTTATTATTCCCCTACATCGTAGAGTTCGTTCAATTTGCACTGGATGGAATATACTTCTTTGTTCGTATTGTCATACACCTTAAGAGTAGCTTCCGTGTTCTGGAGCTTGGTAAACAGTTCTGTTTCCATCTTTTGTTCTGCCTCCGCCTCTGAAGTTATGGAAACGTTGGAGACCGAGTATTCGAAGGGGAAGGCCACGATGAACTTGGCACCTTTCCCGTCTGAGGAGGAGACGCTCATGGCCATTCCCATTTGTACAGCAACGCTAAAACCGAATGTGACGCTGGAGATGTTGGCATTCGCGTCTGTCTTAATTGTGATGGTAACGTTCAAATCCATATTCAGTATGTATTTGCCATTGATAGTATACTTGGGAGAAGTGTATTCGGGGACAGTAACACCTGATACGATAGCGGTCATATTGTCCTTTTCTGAAATTTTAATCGTATACGTCTGATTGGATGCCAGCTCTGTGGTTGGTTCAGTATAGGATTCGGACCAGTTCCCTGTGACGGTTACCGTCCCACCTCCAACCGAGTATTTATCATTGTATGTACCGCTAGTAGTTTCCTTCGGTTGGAGCCCTTTGGTCTGGTTCAATGACGGGGTAATTTTAGCGATCGAAGCAAGAACTCTGTTCGTCATCACAGAACTCATGGCGGCATCCATCGCGTTCTTGGCTTCTAAGAATAGGGTCTTCGCTTCGGTGGAAGATGCGGGCATGGTACCATTGTAAAAGCTCAAGTTGCTTGCAGTCCCTACGTTGGGGGCGGAAAGAGTGTCTTCCTCCTGCTTCAACAGGTCACAACTGGTAAATAGGAGTACTCCCGCACAGAGGACAAGAAAGATTCGTTTCATCATACAAAACTCCTTGGAATATGATTTATTCAAGTCAATCTATCACAATACTCAGAAAATCACCACAAGATAGAAAAGAGATCTAAACACAGAGAGTTTATGAGACTGCTTTGGTGCGAATCTACTGAAAACTCACCGCGTCTACAGCGAGGGCGGAAGAAAGTGCGTCATCCCCCACATCCGACACCACGAACACAACAAAGGCTGGTGTGCCGACTGAGATCCCTGTGACACTGTAGTCCTTCCATCCCGTGTGCCCCGCGTAATTATCCCCTTCGTCTGGTAAACCCCGAATCCCGTTACCTGGGTATTTCCCGCTTTTCCCGCAATATTGACGGACGTGATGGTAAAGGCTTTCACCCCATCGGGACCATAGATGATCACCAACGCTGTATCATCGAACTCGGAATCTACGAAGTCGTTGAACTCCGAGGAGGCGAAGTCAGCTTTGAAGGATAGCTTCGAAAAAGCCGTCGTGATGGGTCCCGCTACGAGAACACTGGTCGTACCGTTTACCGCGTAACCCGAGGACACTAAAGCTTCCCCTGTGGTAATCACGGCGAAGGAGTTTCCCGAAGCAGGCGATACACCCCCTTGTGCGCCACTCAGGACGGCTCCGTCTCCGGAAAAGAGTACCCCACTATTCCCTGATTCGAATCCGGTATTAGAACTGAACGAAGTCGACGCGGTGGTAGTTGCGGTAGTGAAGTTCAACTCGAAGTCGTAATCAAGAGGTTGCCCTCCATCGTCTTTCACTAATTGGGTCAAGGTAAACGTGATTGCCGCACCGACGGGAAGAGCCTCCGTAGGTTTGAAAATAAGGATCGCGTTTCCCTGCGCGTCCGCGGAGATACTGAGGGATAAATCCTTTGCAACCCCATTGGCTGTAAGTGTGTAGTTTTCCGTGAGGGAAGGCTTAAGAATCTTGTCGTCCATGAATAGCACAATGGGTATGTTCACATCGATACCCGTTGAAGAATCACCGGGGAAATACGCTTTGATATCGAGAGGCATGAAATCCGAAGTATCAGTGATCGTATCCACCGTAGCCGTGCCGCTGGTATCGGTGAGAGCTGTTCCTCCCGTTGAGCCTCCAGAATCATCGTCGCCACCCGAAGTTTTGCAGGCTACTGTAAAAAGAGCCAGTGCTACAAGGATACCGCACGAAATCGTAAAAAGTAGTTTCATTATTTTCATAAAGCACCCCCTTTTATTGTTCTATACAATTCAAATACAAGAGAGCAGAAAAAAGGCATGAAATCGGAACAATTCGTTAAGGCTTCTATGATTCATCCGGATCCCTAAAGAGGATATCCTACGAAGAGAATGCCCTTTCATCCGAATCGCGATTGGCTTAGAGGGGGAATTAGAGTGAGATCGCTACTGTGTCCACTTCAGTACAAACATTCGGAAGACCAATTGTTCGTTTGATCATTTATTCACCCAGTAACCCCTCTATCTCATCCCGCAGCCTGTACAACCTAGGTTCGGCAAGGGTTAGGGCTTTCATCCTCTGTACTTGGTCTTTTTTCCGGGTTTTAATTTCCTGGATCCGCTCTTCCATCGTGGTGGGGTTCCCATCCGGGTCGATCAGGTAATCGGTGTAGATCACGATCTTGTTTTCCAGGGAAGTAGGCAGGTACTCGGGTTTTTCGATTCCTCGCAAAAGAAGGATTTCGTAGGGGTAGGAATGACACACGATTTCAGCCAGTTCGGGAAACCCTTCCTTTTTGAGGATTTCCACTGAGTTGATTTCATGTTCACCCGGCTGGGATTTCCCGATATCGTGGAGAAGGGCGCCGATCCGTACCTTTTCCGGATCTAAGGGCAGGTCTGGGTGATTCGCGCGAATCCGAGAAGCCAGCTCGTACGCTTTTTCCGCGCACCGTTCCGAGTGATAGATCGTTTTCTCGTCGGGAATGTACCTACGCAGGAGTGCCATCGCCTCCGAATAGGTAAGGAGAGGGCGCTTGGGGGCCTCTTGTGGATGGGAAGGCACGGATGCGTTTCCGTGCGTGCTCTTACGCTCCATACTTCTCCGTCCTTCCCATCAGGTCCATCTGGATCATGAAGATATCCCGGGCGCTGAGGTTCTGGAGAGACCCGCTTCGGAAGAACCGTTCTCCCGTTCGCTCGACCCCATCCTTGCGCACGTCAACACCGGCAATGCAGGTAGGCACCGGATCCCCCGAATGGTCCCCAACTTCGCAGGGGGTGGAATGATCGGCGGTGAACCCCACGTAGCACCGGGACAGATCGATTTCCTTTAGCAGGAATCCCATGGCCTCATCCAATCGTTCGATGATCTCCACTTTCCCTTCCGGCTTGTCGTCATGTCCCGCTAGATCGAAAGCCTTCACGTGCACCAGAACCCAGTCGTAACCAGCGTGGAGAAGTTGGAGGGCTTTTTCCAGTTTACCCTGTACCGTAGTATCCGCCTCACCGGTAAACCGCGGGTCGGTGAAGGTATCGAACCCCGCCATCCGGGTGATTCCTAAAATTGTCTTGTCGCCCGCCACGCAGGCAGGCTTTAAAGGAAATCTTTCACAAAGTTTCGGCAGGGACCCCATCATGCCAGGACCCCGCAGGAGGATACAGTTGGCGGGAAGGGAGCCTTGTTTTTTGCGTTCGAGGTTCACGGGATGGTTGGAAAGAATGCTAAAGGCTTTTATCGAAAACTCTCGGACGAGTTTCGCGGTTCGGACCGCTTCGGGGGTAGCATCGAGGGGCAAGGGATCCTGCCAGGGGTTTCCTTCCGAGGTGGCTCCCGGATCCGTGTCTCGAACAGAGGCGGAAAGCCCCGCGCCCCGAAACACGACGGCCAAGCGATGGGAGGTGAGTTCCTTTGCTAACACGACAACTCCCCCATCCAGAGTCATTCCGTTGAGGGCACTAGCTAATTCGTCCGTTCCTTCCGTGATCCTTCCGGCACGCCGGTCGATGATTCGCCCATCCCCGTCCACGGTGGCGAAGTTCCCCCGGAACGCCACATCCCCAGGCTGTAGATCGATCCCCGCGCTAGCCGCTTCTATGGGACCTCTACCGTAGTAGTATGTTTCCGTGTCGTAGCCTAGAATAAGGAGGTGTCCCACATCCGTTCCCACCCGCACGCCGGGTTTATAGGGATACACGTTCCCCACCATTCCCCGCGATACCAGTCGGTCAAGGTTTGGAGTGGTGGCGTGTTCCAGGGGAGTGTCCCCGTTCAGTCGTTCGATGGGCCGGTCTCCCAGCCCATCGCACACGATCAAAAGCCCTTGTTTCCTGCGCATGGATCCACCTATTACGTCCTAGTTCATGTATGGGTTGTGAATTCTTCTACCGCCCGATTGTTGAATCCTTGCTCGGAGCCTTCATAAGGAGGTCCTTCCTTTTTATGAGGAAGAAAGCCGCGAGCCCCCCACACACGATCCAGATGGCAATATTTCGGGATCCTGGCTGCTCGCACACATCCATCACAAGTTCGTAACTTCCCCCTGCCTTCACCGCTGCCGCTTTGGGCGTTACCTGTTTGCGGCCCTCTTTGAAGGAGAGCTTAAAATCCTCGAACTTGGCTGGTTTCGTCACCTTGAAGATGTCTTTCCCCTCAGGGAGCTGCAGGGTGATGGAATACTTGCCGATATCCACGGGTGTGGTGTTTAGGAAAGTGCGGGTGTAGTTGGTGACTCTTCCCGGGTAGGTTTCCCCCAGTTTGGAATCCTTTTCCTTCACGATGTCTTTCCCTTCGTAGACAAGGGAAACCGTGACGGCCGTGTTTGGCTTATCCACCTGAATCCGGAAATAGGGAAGATCCTTCAGTTTGCCATCCTCTCCCTTGGGATTTTTCAGCTCAGCGCCTTTCACCGTGATCTCTTTTACGGTAAGCTTGGCCCGACTTGGCAAGTACACGAATCCCTCCGGGTCAGACACGCATTCCGCCTGAACCTTCATCGTTTGTGTGTCCTTCGAGAGAGTCACAACTTCTGAGTAAGTTTTGATCTTGGGCCCTTCTTCCGCGAAGATACTGACGTTCCATAGAAGGCCAATGAGAATCGAACTGAAAATTACGGCCAATGGTTTTCTTTGGTTCGCGTTCATCGTTCTATCTCCTTTTCCGTTCTTCAAGGGGTCATCCCCAGTAACCGGTACAGGGTAAAGGAGGCCACGAATAGCAACCCCCACTTTACCAAGAGCACAAGGATCCCGTACCACAACTGGTCCAGCACGGTGAAAAATCCGGTGCTATAGAAGATCAGGTTCGGCTTGCAGTGGGGGGGCAGGGTAATGGAATCGCTGATGGTGAAAGCGGCGGGAAGGGCCAAAGCGATCGGATTGATCCCTACCGATTTCGCCAGGGCCACGATCGTGGGAATAAGGATCACGGTTCGCACCGTCTTGCTGGTGAAGAGCATGTGGCTGAAGCTGGCGATGAAGGTCACCACGGCGAAGAGCACGGGGAAGCTCATCCCCTCTACCCCAAGTTTCTGAAACACGCTGTTTAGCGCCCAGGAAGCCACGCCGGTCGAGTCCAGTGCCATACCTCCCGCGTAGGCTCCGCAACTGAAGATCATCAGGTCCCAGGGGATCTTCGTTTCCTTCCAGGAGAGGATCCCGATGTAGGGCATGAAGAATAGGGTAGCGGAGATCACCGCGACAAGTTCCAGGCTGATCTTCATTCCGAAGAGGGATAGGTGCCACTGGTCGCTTACCCAGAGAAGCACGGTGATGAGGAAGATGGTGAGGGCTTTCACTTCGATCGGTTGCATGCGGCCAAGACTCTGGAACTCTTCTCTAAGTTTAGCAAGACCGTTTTGACCACCCGTGCTGCCACTACCCGGCACGTTAAACTCCGGTTTGAATAGTTTAAGACCGATGAAGTAGGAAGCCACGAGGGAAAGAAGGGCTACGGGAGCGGCCGCGAAGAACCACTGGGTCCAGGACACGCTCTGGCCCGTGAGGTCCTTGATAAACCCGATGGCCATGATCTGGGGGGCCGTGGCCGTTACGATGGAAGAGGTAGAGATGTTATTCGCCTGAAGACTCTGGATCGCCAGGAGCTTCCCCATGTTCCGGTTTCCTTCCTTTACCTGGTAGGTTTCCGCGATCAGGAGCACGATGGGGAACAGGATCGCGGCCCGAGCGGTGGTGGAGGGAACCACGAATGCTAAGCCGTAGTTCACTATCATTAGGGAGAAAAGGATCTTTCGGGCGGTGGAACCGAACTTGCTCACCATCCAGAGGGCGAGGCGCTTCGCGATCCCGCTCTTCTCCATCCCCGCGGTAATAATGAAAGCGGATACCATCAACCAGATCACGCTGTACCCGAACACCCCGAGAACGTTTGTTTCATCCCATCCACCGGTAATAGGTAACAGGACGAGAACCAGGAGGGCTGTCAGGTAGGTGGGAACCGACTCGCTCACCCAGAGGATTAGAGCGCAGGTGAACACAGCCAAGGCCATCTTCCCGCTGTAGGTAAGCCCGGCCGGAGTGCTCATAGTAGCCAGTAGGGCAAATACGATACAGGCAGCCGGCATGCCGAAATAGTACATCAGTTCTTCGAACCGGCTTCGTTTCTTTTCTATAGAAATCATACGATTTCCCCCTTCGTGAATTGGGATTCTGTGTATGGTTTTATTGTATAGGGGTCAGGCAATATTGTAAAATTAAATTATTTAATAGGAATGATTGATGAATTTAATAATAGAACCATTCTATTTAACCTGAATCCGTATAAAAAATAAGTAACCCAAGCCCAACTCTCTGGGGTATAATAGGTTAGCTTAAAACCTTACTACACCCAGGAGGTGAAGCTTGGATTACATCATCGATTCTACCCCAGAACAACTCCACAGCACTGGGGGGATCGCGTTAGCGGGAACGATTTTCGAACGTATCCAACTAGGTACGGACGAAACGGGGCGAACCCTGAAGTATCCGTACATCCTCCGTGCCCTAGCGGGGTTATTTGTGCAAGGGCGAACTCGGTATGAGGAGATAGGGCTGTTTCGGGAGGATGCTCTGTTCCCACAGAGTCTGGGATTGCCGTTTGTGCCTGCCCCGGAAACGCTGCGGCTGTACCTGGAGCAGATGATAGACCAACAGAACGAGGTGCAGCAGGCCGTGCGCTGCGCGAACCAACGGCTACTCCAGCGTGCCCCTCTGAGGCTGGTGGAAGGGAAGGCGAGTAGGTACCTACCCCTGGATATCGATACCCCGGTGTTGGACAATTCCAAGAGTCATAAGGAAGGGGTGAGTCGGACCTACCAGCAGGTAGACGGCTACCATCCGATCCTAAGCTACCTAGGAGCGGAAGGATACATCGTGACGGCTTAACTGCGGGAAGGGAAGCAACACTGCCAGCGGGGCACTCCGGAGTTTCTCCGCCTCACCCTAGACGGCACTCCGTTACTGGTAGAGGAGGTGGAGGTACAGAGTTTCTGGACGAATCTGCCCGAAAGTCCGGAAGAAGTACTTCGGCTCTACCAGGAACATGGGACCTCGGAACAGTTTCACAGCGAGTTAAAAACCGACATGCATGTCGAACGGCTCCCTTCGGGGAAGTTCGCGGTGAACGCGATGCTGTTTCAGCTGGCACTCCTTGCCTACAATACCCTTCGATTCCTGGGACAACGGGCCGTTGAAGTAGAAGAGCTTCTGCCGTACAAGACGGGTAGCCTGAGAAAGCGGGTACGGAAAGTCATCGATGATCTGGTACGGATAACGGTGAAGGTGGTTCGACATGCGAAGAGAATCTACCTGAAGCTAGGGCAGAAGAACCCGTGGGCGCCCTGTTTTCAGCATCTATACGGAGTGTGCGCTCGTCTCTAAACACTCTTTTCCAAGAATCTTCTGGATGCCTTCCCTGTAACCCCTGACAGGGGATCTGTGTCCCGCTCCCCACGGGAGTCCACGTTTCAGGCATACTTGGAGTTAAAAAAAGCGCTTCCGTTCGGCGAGATCGTGGAGGTTCCTCCGCTTGTTAGCACCATTAGCCATAAAAACGAGCCGTTTTAGAGCAGTAAGTCACTCTTTCGGTAATGTGACTGGCTTTTTATACGGATTCAGGTTATTCACAATGTGTCTATGGAATACAGCACGGTATCTAGAAATATCTACGATATGATTGTTGCCAAAAAGCACACAATGTGATACTTTCTATTAATGAAGCAGATCGTATGGGATGCGGAAAAGAATTCCTTGCTTCAAAAGGAACGGGGCGTTTGTTTCGAAGACGTTCTTCTGGCGTTGGCAAAGGGCGATCTATTGGACCATCTTGTGCACCCCAATCAAGGGAAATATCCTGGCCAAAGCATCATGGTAGTGAAAATGCGAGATTATGCGTATTTGGTTCCCTACGTCGAAACAGAAGAGTATATATTATTGAAAACGGTAATCCCAAGTAGGAAAGCGACGAAGAAATATCTTAAGAAAACAGGAGGTCGTCATGAAACTCACGAATGAAGAGAAGGATATTCTTACCTCCTTTGAAAAGGGAGAATGGATTTCTTCCGGTACGATTTCTGAAGATAGGAAGCAGCTCGCAAAGTACGCGAAGAACGCTCTACGGAAGGATAAGCGGATCAACATCCGTATCTCGGAAAACGATCTGCTCCAATTACAACGAAAGGCCGTGCAGGAAGGGATACCTTACCAGACTTTAATTTCCAGCATCCTCCATAAGTTCGTGAACGGCCGGTTGGTGGAAAGAACATCGGAATGACCTACGAGTTGATTGCCACGTTCGTATCCCTCGCCCACACAAAGAGTTTCACCAAGACCGCGGAAGAGGTGCACTGCACCCAATCTACCGCGTCCCTTCGGATTCAGGCATTGGAGGATATCTATGGGTTGAAGCTCTTTCATCGGATGGGAAAACAGGTCCAGTTAACGGAGGCGGGGGAGGTGTTTCTGCCCTACGCGGAACTGATTTTTTCCACCTTTCACGAAGCGAGGGACCGGATCGAACAACTCAAGAACCTTTCCTCCGGGAAGATCGATCTAATCTCCTCCCATACGCCGGGGACCTACGTCCTGCCGAAGTTCCTTGCCGAATTCAAGGCGGTGTATCCGGGTGTGGCGATTAATTCCCATGTCCAGTACGCGAAGATGGTGATCCAGGAGATGGCCGAAGGAAACCGGTTCGATCTAGGTCTGGTATCCCAGCCCTGGCCTGTGGAAGATCCCCGGCTTACCTGCCGGTACCTGATGGAGGACCGGCTTGCCCTCGTGGTGTCCCCCACACACCCCTTCGCCCGGCACAAAGAAATCGAGCTGGGGGCACTTGGCAGAGAGACCTTCCTAATCTCTAACAGCGCCTCTTCCTTAGTGGAGTACCTAAAGAGCCTCGCGAAGCACGCGTTGGATTTTCGGAACATCACCATCGTGGGGAACGCAGAAGCGGTGAAAAAGAGCGTCAAGATGAACCTGGGAGTTTCCATCCTTTCCGAGTTCGCCATCCAAGAGGAAGTGGAGAAGGGGGAACTAGTGAAGATCCGTATCCTCGACGCGGAAGCCCGCCGGAAGATCTATCTACTGGAGCGGAAACAGCGGATTCCCTCGCCCGCGACGGTAGCGTTTGCCCGAATGCTCTTCGAAAGGGTGGGTTCATTCAGGATGGCCAGCCATCCGGGAGAAAACCAATGAAGAGAAAGAGTTCCTGGTTCCGTTGGGTTTCGATGCTTATGATGCTTTCGATCGCGCTCGGGGTGGGAGCCTGTTCGTCCGCAGGGTCGGGTGGCGGGGACGGGACCCCTTCCGTATCGCTGCAGGATTTCCATGGAAGTTGGCTAAAGGCGTTCGATCCCCAAGCGGGAACCTTCGAGTTCGTGCAATCCCATTCGGCGGATACAATGCTGTTCGAGTTTCGCTCTCCTGACCTATACATCGTTACCTTTTATGAGGAGGGTGACCAAACGTGGGAGGAAATACTGGGACAATGTGTGGACGACGGAGGATCTTTCTTCCAACTGGATCAATGACTTGAGTGATTATCCTATATTCCCCTTCACCTTAAGCGGTTCGAATCTCACGGTCACGATTCCTTTTGCGATTCCCAATAACTCCCAAGTTACCCTTTCTAAAGTTTCTTTCTCCCGCCCTGCGGAGCTTTTGGGTTCCTGGAGCACGGAGGACTCCTTCGTTTCGATTCATCTCCAGAGCGATGGCATGTATGAACTCTGGATCGACAACAGCCTTTCCGAAAACGGGACGTCCTGGGGAGTTACGGGAAACGCTTCCGGTTATTTCAAGAGAGAGACTTCAGGAAGCCAGAAGTTGGGATCCTTTACCTTCTCGGAAGGTACCTTTACTCTCCACCCCGGGAAACCACAGGAACAAGTATTGCGGCAGTCCTGGGAGGAACTTGAAAAATTATTGAGATATCTTTAACACGTAGGTACCGTTTTCCCCATCCACTGTCAGAAGCATGGTCGGATCAGTACCGGATTTGGAGTACTTTCGGAAGGATTGCTTGTCCACAGGGATGTTGTAGTTTTCACCTGTGTATTCCCATTGCATCAGGATGTAATCCCCGCAGGTCTTGAGGGTTCCTTGACTATACACATCCTGGCTTTGCCCAGTGTATTCATGCCATGTGTAAAGATGGGTCTCTCCTGCTCCCACAATGAACTGGATTTCGTACGGTCTTTGAGCTTTTGGTCGTAGGGAACCCTGAATATAAGGATCGTACCCCCAATTATGCACTAGCTCTTCGTCGAACCCGAACGGGGGTTTTTTGTACGTCCGGGCGTTTGTTCCGTTGGGTAGCTGGAGGTCCATGTAGGTTTCCGCGTACAGGTACGTGGAAGCCCTCTGACCCGTCGCATCAACCCAGAAGATCGTGGGATTCCAGTTTTTAATAGTGGTCAACGAGATGGCCTCCGTGGTCTGGGTATAGGTGCATTTCTGACCTCCCACCTGGTTGGTCTTGTTGAAAAAGTACAAGTTGAAGTTCGTCGCGTCGATCTCCACCAAAACTCTGTCCGTCAGGTTCGAGGATTCGTCATACTGGACAGCGGGAGAAAACTCAACAACCCATAACCCCTTGATATCCGGGGGAGGTAGGCTTCCACCGGTGCCGGTTCCGTCGGTTCCCGTGCCTCCACCCGTGCTAGTACCACCACCTGTGTCTGTCGAAACTGTTTCATCGCCGGCGCTAGACGAAGCGCAACTCACCGTGAAAAGCAGTATGCATAGAACTGTAGTCGCGACGAAAAGAATCTTCTTGAAAATAATACCGTTCATGGGAAATCCCTCCTTTGAACTGAGAATCTTCGGGGGAAAAAATAGGCGGGCCATTCAGTAGTATAGTAATTTTTGGATCCCTTGCAAATATGCTGAAAAAGCGATAAAGTCCGATTCCAAGCATTCTATTCCCTTCCCTTCCCTCCTCTGCCAGAGAACCTCCGCAGGAAGCCTTCGGGAAAAAGCGTTTAACTAAATGGAGTAGTCCTCGCAGTAATCGGCGGGAGGGCATTCCAACGAATCCGTTCTTTTCCTTTGAAATGCCTCCACCCCCATGGTACAATTGAATCAGAAATCCGCAACCGAAGTTCCGGGGGGACTGATCCCCATTGTGTTAAAACGCTTCTACCTTCGTTGAGCCCGCCACGCATGTTATTCCCATCTGGTGACGAAAACAGAACGCATTCACCCGCCCTTCCGGGGAGCCCTATCCATAACCAAGGCCACGTACGAAAGCGACGTGACTCACTATGTCCTGTACTGGGGGACTGGTTCGAGGATGAAACTCTCGGGCGCGCCTGCCATCGCAGAGTTCGCGGTTACAGGGGGTAACTTCATTCGGTTTTTCCCCCCGGATACCATCGTTCCATCGGGCGCTGTGTACCATGGTCCGATGCGGGAACCGTAGGTTTCACCCGCACTCTTTATGACTTAACATTGCGCCCCTAATACTCTAAACTACCCTTCCAGAATGCGCTTCTACGCTGATCTGCACATCCATTCCCATTACTCCCGCGCCACAAGTAGCCGTCTTGTGCCCGAAGTTTTGGACCGCTGGGCGCGGGCAAAGGGGCTATCGGTGATCGGGACCGGAGATTTTACCCATCCAGGTTGGTTCGCGGAACTGAAGAAAAAACTCGTTCCCGCTGAAGAAGGGTTCTTTGTTCTCTCTCCGGATACCCAACGGCAGGCAGGGGAAGACCCCACCCTTCAAGAGATCCCTCAACCACCCGAGGTGGAAGGATTAAACGTACCCACACAGACCCGCTTTATCCTTTCTGCGGAGATCAGTACCATCTATTCCGCGGGTGGGCGGGTCCGCAAAGTACACCATGTGGTCCTCGCCCCGAGTTTCCAGGCGGTAGATAGGATACGGGATACCCTGAGTAGGCTGGGAAACCTGAACTCCGATGGCAGACCGATCCTAGGGATCGACTCCCGTGACCTTCTGGAAATTGTCCTGGAAGCTGATCCCGCTTGCGTTCTGATCCCCGCTCACATTTGGACCCCTTGGTTCTCCGCTCTAGGCTCCAAATCGGGGTTCGATTCCATACAGGAGGCCTACCGAGACTTAGCGGATCATATATTTGCGATAGAAACGGGCCTTTCCAGCGATCCCCCCATGAACTGGCTCTGCTCGAGCCTAGACTCCTACGCCATTGTGTCCAACTCTGATGCTCATTCCCCGGAGCACCTAGGAAGGGAAGCAAACCGGTTCGACACGGAGTTATCCTACTCAGCTTTAGTAGCTGCCCTTCGAGAAGCGGCGGGTAGGGGGCGGGAAAACTTGGGGATAGGGGCTGGTAGAGGCCCCATCTTCTCGCGTGGGAAGACAGAGCGGGCTAAGGAAGGGCGGAGCGCTGAGCGCCCCTTTCCCGAAGGGTTTAAAGGTGCCCGGCTATCGGGAGACGGTATACCGGACCGCGATGAGCACCCTTTTCCCCCGGGGGCAGTCGGTGGGCCGGAGCGGGAGAAAGGTTTCCTCGGCACCATCGAGTTTTTCCCTCAGGAAGGAAAATACCACTTCGATGGTCATCGTAAGTGTGATGTGGTGATGAACCCGGTTGAGACAGCGAAACGGGCAGGACTCTGCCCCGCGTGCGGCAAACCCCTAACCGTGGGGGTGATGAATCGGGTGATTGCCTTGGCGGATCGAACGAACTTGGAGGAACGGCCTCGGCGAACGCCCTTTGTGTCCCTCGTTCCTCTAAGGGAGATTCTATCGGAGCTTTTAAGGGTGGGCCCCACAACCCGAGCCGTGGAAGGGAAGTATGGGGAACTAATTAGTTCCCTTGGGCCCGAATTATGGATCCTTGCCGATGCTCCTCTTGAACGGGTTGCCCGAAAAGGCGGAGCTCCCCTGGCCGAGGGAATCCGGCGTATGCGGGAGCGACGTGTGTACGTGGAGGAAGGGTACGATGGGGAGTATGGCCGGGTAAGGGTGTTTTCCGCACCCGGATCCGGAGGGAAAGATACTTCTATTCGTACCGAACAGGAAGGTACCCTTTTCCCTACCACAGAGGAAAGAGAGAGTAAGGAAGAGGTTCCCCCCCCGCGGGACCTGTTGGACTTCGATGTCCGGGAGCTATCCGCTCTGAAAGCCGCAACGGGAGGAGCCAAGACGAGTCTCCAAAAACTCCGAATGGGCGAACCACAACCATCGGAACCTGGAATCGCCGGGCCTCTAGACTCCTTCTCCCGGTTGAACCCAGAACAACGGAGGGCGGTGGAGCATGGAGATGGGCCCCTTTTGATCCTGGCAGGACCGGGAACCGGAAAAACAAGCACACTGACCCATCGGATCGCCTACCTGATTACGAAAGGAGTACCGCCTGAACGGATCCTCGCCCTTACCTTTACGAACAAAGCGGCGGAAGAAATGAGAGTTCGTCTTCAAAGGCTTCTCAGGAAGAGGGAGGATCCTATCCGTTTCGAGCTTCGTAGCGATTCAAATAGGTCCGTATGGATTGGCACCTTTCACTCCTTTGGCTTGATGATTCTGCGTGAATTCTGCCATCGCTTCGGCCGCACTGAGGATTTCCTCCTTCTCTGGGAGGAAGATCGTGAGCGAGTCTTCCATGCCTTTCTGGATGAGGAGGAGAGGAAAAAGCCCAATGCCAACTCCCTCTACAAAGAAATTCTTAAGAAGCTCAATGCTTTCGACTTAGAGGATCTACTAGAGCTCCCGGTAGCCCTCTTGAAACAAGACGCAGGGGTGCGGGAGGACCTACATCAGCGGTACACGCATATCTTCGTGGATGAGTACCAGGACGTGAACGAGCTCCAGTACCGTCTCCTCCGTCTCCTCGCTCCGGATGAAAAAGCGAACCTCACGGTGATCGGAGATCCGGATCAGGCCATCTATGGGTTTCGGGGGGCGGACGTGCGGTTCATTCGGCAATTCACGAAGGATTATCCTAATGCGATGGTGTTAAACCTATCCACCAGTTACCGTTGTCCTGCAGGGGTGCTTAAGGCATCCTGTCAGGTGCTAAACGCAGGGGAAAACAAGGATAGGACGCCTCTCCTTTCAGGAATTCCCAGTGAGGTAAAAATACGAGTATCCGAACATCCGTCTGATGCCTCGGAGGCTGAGTTCGTGGCGCAAACTATCGAAACCCTTACCGGCGGGATGCGGTTCTTTTCCCTTGATTCGGGTGTGGTAAGCGAAGCTTCCGAAGGGTGCGATTTGGGAGAAATCGCCGTTCTCTGTCGCACTTCCCATCAGATGGGGGTTCTACAGAAGGCGTTCCAGGATCACGCGATCCCTTATGTGCGGGTAAGGGAACAGAGTTCTCTGAGGGAAGAGCCCGTAGCCTCCTTCATATACCTTGCTCGGTTTTTCTGTTATCCACAAAACCTGTACTTAAGGGAACTGGCAGCCGAGCGGCTACATGCACTTCATCATGAGAAAGAGATTTCTTTCACGGGAACTCCAGAGGAACTCTTGAATCAACTATCCCGGAACCGACGGGTATCTCTTTTCAAGGAAGGGAGTACTGTTTCAGAAGAAGAAAATCCCTCCATCCAGGAACTGAGCGCTCGGGAATTCCTCGCGCAGTTGATCGAAATCCTTGGGTTCACCGCCTCGATTCCGGAGTGGCCTGAAGAGTCCCTCGCTATGTTTCTCCGTCGTGTCGCACTTCGATCCGCTCAGGACGATCTTACCTATCGAACCACCCGGGTTACCCTATCCACCATCCATGGAGTAAAGGGGCTAGAGTTCGACTGCGTGTTTTTAACAGGGTGCGAGGATGGGCTTCTTCCGTACACGCTCTTTAACCGATCATTCCGCCGCGCGACTCCTATCCAGAAAGCCAAGGAATTAAACTCAGGGGAAACGGGAAAGAACAGGATGGAACAGAAGGAAGCTGGAGCTCTTTTCCATGAGCAGGCCACCAAAGATGATCTGGAGGAAGAGCGCCGGCTTTTCTACGTGGGCATGACCCGCGCGAAAAAGTACTTGTTCCTCACGCGGGCCAAGCGGCGTTTCCTTTTCGGACGAGAGTACCGCATGGAGCCCAGTCCCTATCTACAGGCTATCGAAGAAGAACTTCTTCACCGGTTGGAAGAGCAGGGCAAGAAGCGACCCAAGGATCCACAACTGTCGTTATTCTGATTCTTACGAAATTGAGCAGTACTGAGATTTTTTATTTCCCTTTAGTCAATCCCCACGTATGAATGAACTCATCTACGTCGAACTTCCGGGCCGCTCCTGAGTAGCTCATGTAACGTATTTGACCAAAGACTGGGCGTTTGAACCAGGGTCGGTCGTGGACTCCTCCGATCGCCCAGGCGCACCCCACGTACCCGTTTGGATCCCGGCCGTCCAGGTTGTACCGATCGTTCAACCGTACCGCGTACTCCATGGCAACACGGGCGGAAGAGGTCCACTCAAGAATCTTCTTAGCCCAGTACATGCGCAGGTACCCGTGGAGTTTACCCCGCAGGACGAGCTGGTTCTGAGCGGCGTTCCATAAGGAATCGTGGGTTTGGGATCGATCCAACTGATCGTACGTGTATAGGTATTCCCGGGGGTCTCTCTCATGCTTACGGAGGCTGATCTGAGCCCATCGGGGGAAGCCATCAGAGGAATCATAGTTAGGGTTATAATAACAAAAGTTGTCGGATAGTTCTTTCCGAACGACCAATTGCTCCAAGAACGCCTCTTTATCCTCCTTCGGCGCTTCGCTTCTTTCCACGGCCAAAGCCACTTCCCGGGCCGATATCTGACCAAAGTGCAGGTAGGGGGAAAGGTCAGAAAGGGAGTCTTGGTTCGGGTCGTTACGGTTTTGGTCGTATCCGGGAAGCTTCTCGCGGATGAAAGTTTCTAGCATTAGGCGCGCAGCCGAAGTTCCTGGTTCGATCCAGGTGACTGGCTGAACCGAACTATCCACCTGCAGGAAAGAGGATAAGGCTTGCCAGTCTAGCGAGGTTATGCCTTCACCTTTTCCCTCACCTGTCGCCGGGGTCGCGGAAGCGTCGATAGAAGATCCTTGGATTAGCACACCGCCAGAGGGTAATTCATAGGCCCGGCAAAGGTGCGAGGCCCGCTTCCAATCTTCTTCGGTAGCCCACGGCTCTTCCCGCAGGTAGCGATCCAACCGACTCAGGATTTTGGGCCGGAAGGTTCTAGCCGCGTACTCTTGTTTGTTGGAAGCTTCCCAACAGGGCACGATATTGTGGGCGTCTACGTCGTAGAAAGGAATCGGAAGAACCGTTGCCACCTGCTTCTTCCACTTTCGCTTGATCCGGAGGGGGTCGAAATCGGTGACGCACGCTGAAGCTTCCACCTGTTCCAGGAACTTGGGAAGCTCAACGGGCGGATCTCCTATTATAAGAAAGAAGGGTACCTGCCGTTCGGCAAGAGTAGCGGCTGTCTCTTGTAAGCCCCCTAGCATGAAGTGATAGGCTCGCAGCGGGGCGTCCAGGAATCGAGGAGCTAGACAGAAACACACGAAGACCCCTCGCCTGTCCGAAACCGCGAGGCGCAAGGCAAACTCTAGTGCCCGGTTATCCGTTACCCTCTGGTCCCGGCTCATCCAGTAGACAATGGGACCTTTACCCACGCCGGAGTTAAATCCCCGGCGCGCTTTTGGAGAGCTCCGGGAAACCGGGGTAGTATCTCTCGAAGCGGCCCCCACTATCGCCGATTCGTAAGCAAGATTCAAGCTACCGGAAATAAGGCGCACGGCTGGATGATTTCCTAGGGAACTCATAGGTAAATCGATTATACACCGTATCTAACTAAGTGGTAATCAAGGATTTTTAAAACGGGATGTTTTAATCTAGGGGTAACCCCTGGACATACGCGGACAAAAGAGCTAACGCATATTTGTACTGTACCCATGGGGGTTTCACGTACCACGCGTAGAAATGTCAACGCCTCTGTTTTCAATCCTGGATAAGTTTCTCACATATAATTTCAGGTAAGTATACCCCTTGTAACTTTCGCGCCCCCTTGTGGAGGGGCTTGGTAATAGGCATCCTTCCGCAAAAACTCTTTCTTTAAGAAAAAAGTCTCAGTCTTGTACAGTTCCTCTTTAACGGAAGCGGTGAGAGCTCTCCCCAACGCTTTGGGAGGGCTTGGTTCCCGGAGGGATGAGGGGGTGGGGAACCACTATGCAGTTCCGTGTTATGCCTCTAGACCCTCTTCCTGCAGGATTAATAGCTTAGAGCACGACCTTCAACTCAACTCCGATAGCCCTGCATCCTTCTCTATCTAATACCACTCCCCTTCCTCTTGCATTCTAGTAATCCTATGTTAAAATATCTTATTAGGTTATTATATAAAGGTTTTTGGGGGTAAAATGATTGAAAACGCGCAACATTCCATCGATCTTTCCGTTCGAATGGGCTCCGTGACCTTTAAAAACCCCTTTATTGTGGGGTCCGGTCCTACAGTAAAGAACGTGGATCAGATAAAAGAGGCCCATGACAATGGGTGGGCGGGAGCATCCCTGAAACTAGCGATAGAACCTTTCCCCTATTTGAACTTCCCGCCCCGGTACCGGTGGTTTAAAAAAGAACGGTACCATATTTTCACCGCCGAGAAACGGTTAACGACAAAGGAAGCGCTTGCCCTGATGGAGGAGGGAAGGCGAGCTACAGGAGACGATTTCATTTTGATGCCCAACATCACCTATGACGGAGAAGACTATGAGGGATGGGGACGAATGGCAAAACAGTTCGAGGATGCAGGAGCTCATGCCATTGAACTGAATCTATGCTGTCCCAACATGTCCTTCAACCTCTCCAGCACCGGTGAATCCACGGGTAAGAAAACAGGAGCAAGCCTTGGAAACGATCTGGATGAACTTCCCAAGGTGATCGAAGCGGTAGTATCTGCCGTCAATGTCCCCGTGGTGGCCAAGTTCAGCCCGGAAGGGAATCGACTAGCCCAATCGTCCTACGTGGCCTTGAAGCATGGTGCTACGGCTGTTGGGCACGCGGGGAATCGGCTGGGGATTCCGGATATCGATATTCGCCACCCTTTGCAGTCCGTCTATCGGTTGCAAGACCAGATTACCCTCGGTTGCATGTCCGGCCCCTGGCTCAGGCCTCTATCTCTACGGGACACGTACCAGATGCGCCGTGCGTTGGGAAAGGAGGCGTTCATCATCGGATCAGGCGGGGTTTCGGACCTCACCAGTGCGGTGCAACAAATCATGGTTGGTTCTGACGCCGTATGGATCTGCACGGAGACGATGATTCGGGGTTTTGACTTCCTTCCCAAGGTGTTGGAGGAGTTGGAAGCCTACATGAAGGATATGGGATACTTCACGATTTATGACTTCCGGGACATCCTTCATGCCAACATCAAATCGGCGCAGGATCTTACCATCCATGATGGGTACGCGATAGTGGATACTGTACGATGCAAGCGGTGCGGGATCTGTTGGAAAATTGGGCATTGTGAAGCCATCTCCCACACTCCGGAAGGGATCACGGAGATCGATCCAGCCCTGTGTCTAGCATGCTCTACCTGCATAGACCTATGCCCCCATGGGGCGATTTCCATGAAAGAACGAAAACAACGGTAGGAGGAAACAGCCATGAAACCCATTCGTATCGGTATCGTAGGGTCCAAATTTGCCGCATCCTTCCATACTGAGGTGTGGCAGATGTTACCAGGAGTCGAAGTGGTAGCTATAGCGGCTCGGAACCCCGAACAGCGGGATGCTTTCCAGAAGAAGTATGGAATTCGCCGAGCCTATGCCCTTCTTCCAGAACTCCTCGCGGATCCAGAGGTAGAGGTAGTGGATATCTGCCTTCCCAACTACCTTCATGCGGAGGCTGCTATAAAAGCGATGGAAGCGGGAAAGGATGTGATCTGCGAAAAACCCTTCGCTACGACCCTTTCGGATGGAGAAAAGGTGGTGGAGGCGCAGAAAAAGACGGGTAGGCGATTCTTCTACGCGGAGGATTGGATCTTCGCTCCCGCTCTTCTCCGAGCCGAACAGATCCTGAAGGAAGGAGGAATTGGGAAGCCTTTCTACTTCAAGGGAAAGGAAACGCACAACGGTTCCCATTCCCCCTACGCTCGGACGATCCAGTACTGTGGGGGGGGAGCGATGATTCATCTGGCAGTACATGCCGTTGGGTATTTCTACCACTTGCTTGGATTACCCGAGAAAGTGGTAGGGTTATGTAATGGAGGCGGGAAGGATAACTATGTGCACACGCAGATTGAAGGGGAAGACTGGGGTGCAGGTTTCTTGGTCTATAAGGATGGCACTCGTGCCCTGGTAGAAGGGAACTATATCACCCGGGGGGGAATGGAGGACGTGGTGGAAGTGTACGGAAGCGAGGGAAGGATCCGGGTGGATCTTACCTTTGGGAGTCCCCTTTCGGTTTTTTCCCTGAAAGGAATATCCTACGCGGTGGAGAAGGCAGAGTTTACTCAAGGGTGGACGAAACCCGCGGTGGATGAGTATGAGTCTTTGGGGTACAAGAGGGAGCTGGCTCACTTCCTCGCCTGCTTGCAAGGGAAGGAAACACAAGTCCGGGGCACCACGGTAGAGGCAGGGTTCGATGTGCTAAGGATCATCGATGCCATCTATCGATCCAACAGGGAAGAGCGGACAATCAAGCTATAGAACTAGACTATACTTTTTATAGAAGAGAGGCATTAAGAATGGAATTGAAGATTTATAATACTCAAAAAGAAATGGCTGCGGCAGCGGCCGAGAAGGCGGCAAGCGTGCTGAAGGATGCCCTTCAACGGAAGCCTGTGGTTCGATTGATCGCGGCCACGGGGAATTCTCAACTCGAGTTCCTCGCCCATTTACGGAAGCGTACGGATGTGGACTGGAAGAGGGTAGTTCTCTTTCATCTGGATGAGTATGTGGGGCTTGGGCCCGAGCATCCGGCAAGTTTTGTGGGATACATAAAACGGGAGATTGTCGATCATGTACCGTTGAAAGCGGTGCATTTCATCGATGGAAAGGCGGCCGACCCTGAAGCAGAACGTCGACGTCTCTGTGCCCTTGCATCGGAAGCCCCCATGGATCTGGCTTTCGTCGGAATCGGTGAAAATGGTCATCTAGCCTTTAACGATCCGCCTGCTGACTTTGAGACGGAAGAACCATACCTGATCGTGAATTTGGATGAACGGTGCCGTATGCAACAAGTGGGAGAAGGATGGTTCCCTTCGTTGGAAGCGGTGCCTAAGCAGGCCTTTTCCATGTCCATCAAACAGATCTTGAAGACCGATACCATTCTTTGCATCTGCCCGGAACAACGAAAAGCCGAAGCCGTTCGAAACTGTCTAGGCAAGGATCGGGAAGTGTCTCCTTTGTATCCCGCTTCCGCGTTAAAACTGCATCCTAATACTTACGTGTTTCTCGATCGGGAGTCCGCATCACTACTATGATTTCAACGGTCGAACAGATCCATAAAGGAAAGCGATACCGACTGAAGGACAAAGATAAAGCTCGGGTCTATCAAGAGATTTGTACCACCTCTAGGTGTAGTCGCAAGACGATCATTCAGAAGTTGAGGATTCGTCCTACTACCGTCTCGAAGATCGTTCGGGAACTGATCGAGGACGGGTTAGTAGAAGAGACTTCCGAACGCTTTCAGGAAGCTCCCGGTAGGGCGCAGGTGGTATTGCGTGCGAATCCCAACCGACTTACGGCGGTGTCCATCACTGTGCAGGCCCGTCAGATCCGAGCCGCCCGACTCAATGTAACCGAAGAAGTACAGGAAAGGTATGCGGAACCTCTACCTCCGGAAGTGTCCAACGAGGGGTTTCTGGAAGGGTGCTTGCGGGCTTACCGAGCGGTAACTCGAGAGGTGTTGGCCGGGTCTGAAATCTTAGGCGTTGCCCTTTCGTTAGTGGGAACGGTGGATTCAGCCCACAAAAGATGGATCTCCACCGCTCGCTGGAGGAACATTCGGAATCTGGAAGTTGGGGCTTTAGAAGATTCTCTGGGAATCCCTTTCCTGTTAAACCGTATGCAGGATGCGGAACTCTTGTACTTTATTCAAAAGAATCCTTCCTACCGAGAAAAGAACGTTCTCCTCGTGCATTGGGGGTTCGGGATCGGAGCCTCCTACGCTTCGAGGGGGAGTTTGCTGGATTCTGCGGTGGGGAGGACTTGTGAGATCGGACACTTGCGGGTGTCTTCTTCCACCAAACAGTGCCAGTGTGGAGCGTTTGGATGCTTGGAAACGGAGGCGGCTCTGTGGGCACTGCAGGGGAAAACACCTCTTGTTCCACAGGGGATCTTAGACGAGGAGGAACTCAGTCAGCATTTTCGGGAAACGGATCTTTCTAAGGATCCTGTGATAGAGAACGCGTTGGAGCATTTTTGTGTGGCCCTCTACAATATTATCCAGGTGTTTTATCCCGATACCGTACTGTTCATTGGGCCTGTGACAGAGAACGGAGGGATTTTTCAGACTATTGCTCGGTATATGCAGAGGGAGCTTCCTCCGTACGCGAAAAATCGGATCGAGTTCATTGTTTTACAGGGAGGGTTCAAGGGGTGCATTCGAAGTAGTGTGTATCCCTTTTTCCAGAGGCGATTGGAGACTCTTTTAAAGGTTCGATCCTTTTAGGGATTTCTAGCTAAGCAGTTCACAAGACGCAAGGAGGCCTGGCATGTTCGAAACCTGCACAACCTTCGATCTTGATAGTAAACCACCTTCTCTCGTTATCCTTGGAGTAGGGGCGATCGAACAACATTCCCATCACCTCCCTATCAGTACTGATTTTGATATTGCTTCTTCTCTAGCTCGGGCCGTTTCCGGACGGCTTCAGGCTTTTTACCTTCCGCCTCTTCCGTACTCGGAGTCTTTAGTGCATCGGGGGTTCAATGGCACGGTATTCCTCCGGCCTCTTACCCTACGGTCGGTGATCCAGGATATTGCTGAATCTTTGGGTGAATGGAAAGTCCAATATCTCGCCATCCTGAACTGTCATGGGGGGAACTACATCCTAACTCCCACCATTCGGGAATGGAACCTGGAAGCCAAACTTCCCCACCTGCTCCATATCGAAGTGTACACGGGTCTTGGCGACGAAATGGGACAGAACCTCCATGCTTGCGATATAGAAACTTCCCTCATGCTCTACCTGAAACCGGAATCGGTCCATATGGATCGGGCAGTAGATTTCGTTCCTCCGTATCCCCGCTCGGATCTTACCCATTTTTCTATGAAGACCTTGAGCCCTGAAGGTGTATGGGGGTATCCATCGAAAGCTACAGCGGACAAGGGAAAACGATTCTTCGGTACCCTGGTAGAGTACTGTGCGGAGAGAATCCGATCACTCCAGCGCGCCTATGAAAAAGCGTAAGGGTGCCTGAATGGATTCATGGGATAGGGACAGGGTTCCATCCGGTGCGATATGAAGAACGGGGATGTCGTCGTTCAAGACCGATTCAGGATCCCCGGCCCGGACAACACAAGCCCAAAGAGTAATCCCCGCTTCTATTGTTCCTTTTAACACAGGGACTACCACGGATGGTTCCAGCACGTTCAGGTTCGGTTCAGGATATAGAAGGTCGGCGCTCCGGGGCAGTGAAACAGGCTTTATGCTGTTTCTATTGTTACCCATCCGCTGAGATGGAGACAGATCCACAATCCGGGAAGCGGCCCAGGGGAACGAGACAGTGATTCCAGGTGCTTGCCGTCCACCGATCCCCATACCGTACAGTATGGGTTTGTCGCCGTTCCCTCCAGTATCCATCTCCTTCAGACAGAGCCAGCATAGAGTCGCAACCAGTCTTTTCGAGGCCATAGGATCCATGGGACACGCAGAACCCGAGTCGAGCTGAGTACGCGAACTTCCCGTACTTCGCGGCAGAATGCACCGCTTCCCATCCAGGATAGTGAGGAAGGTTTTCAAGCCCCAATAAGGAGAACCGGGAGCGTTGTACTGCTCTGCCAGCACGAGATTTGGGTACCCATATCCAATGGTCAGAATCCCTTCTGAATCGAGAATGGGCCGGTTGAACCAGTACCGTAAGTGACGAAGAATCACCCCTTTCAGCACACCCATGGAAAGGCTGGGCAATTCTGCATAGGCACAGGCACTGAAGAATGAGGCTGCCACGAATCGGTAGGTAAGACTTCTTCCAAAGGGAACAAACGAGCCGTCTTCCCGGAACCAGGCAAGGTACTGCGGGGCGAACAGGGTAGCTCGTTCGGTGAAGCGACGGGCTCGCTCGATGGATGCATCAGCTTGGTCTTTGAGTGAGCGGAACTGTCCCGGTAACCTTTGAACCCATTCTGAAAGGAACTTTGCGTAGAGAAGACCGTAAAAATGGAACCCTGAAGGGTTGTATAGATCATAGGTGGCATTTGTGCCATCGATGTACCACCCGTTTCCTCGGTAGCAGTCTTCCACGATTCGAAGGGACTCTGCTTCTGCCTCTTCGTCTACAGGCAGGTCAAGATAGCGGAAGGCAGTACAGACGAGGATCCGAAAAAAGTGCCAGTTATTCGTGGGTAGCTCCCTATACTGAATTGTGGACAACCAGCGGTAAAGGTTTGCTTTTTCCCGTTTCGCCAACGGATCCCAGAACCAATCCTTTGCGAGTATAAGGGCGAAAGCTAATGGCGCCATCTCCACAAGTCTCTGATCCCTGTTTGCCGGGGCTCCCCAATAGTGGGGGGATCCCGGGTCCGTACAACGAATCAGGATCTCCCGGTGTAGATCCAGTAGGGGGTATGTTCCGCCCCCCGCTAGAAGGGGGACAATGCCCCAGAGCATCCGGCTCCATGCCTCCAACCGGGCTACTCGCGGAGAGTAGGAGCTACCTGAATAGCCTAGATGTATACCATCCAGTACATAATGGTCTTTAAGAGGGGCTAAAAGACTCCAAAGGGCTCTCTCAAGGTCCGCTTTCGTATTCAAGGAAGAGGAGATCATTCTCCTATCATACCCACTCTTACCGCTTGCGGAATAGGTACGAGTTCAGGATATTTTCGAATAGCTCCTGTTTACCACTTGTGGATCCTTCTGATCCATACTCAGTAGCCAGCGTGGCTAATTCTTCTAGCCCCATCTGTCCGGATTCAAACTTCTTTCCAGGGCCTGAATCAAAGGATGCGTACCGCTCTTCTACCATCTTCGTTAAAATCCCATCTTCCAGAATCCGGTGAGCGATCTCCAATCCGAGGGCGAACGCATCCATTCCCCCTATGTGAGCAATGAATAGATCTTCCAGATCGGTGGAATCCCGACGCACCTTCGCGTCGAAGTTGAGTCCTCCTGTGGTGAACCCGCCCATCTTGAGGACTACTAACATGGCCAGTGTGGTCTCGTACACATTGGTGGGGAACTGATCCGTGTCCCATCCCAATCGAGGATCCCCTCGGTTCGCATCGATACTGCCCAACATTCCCTCAGAGGCAGCTACGGTAAGCTCGTGGACGAAATCATGGGCGGCCAGTTCTCCATGATTCGCTTCTATGTTGAGTTTGAAATCTTTTTCCAAGCCATATTTTCGCAGGAATCCGATTACCGTAGCAGCGTCGAAATCATACTGATGTTTGGTAGGTTCCTTCGGCTTGGGCTCTATATAGAAGGTACCTTTGAAGCCATGCTTTCGGGCGTAATCTCGGCAAGCTATGAGAAAGCGGGCTAGATGATCCTGTTCCCTCTTCATATCGGTATTCAGAAGGGTCGAATACCCTTCCCGGCCACCCCAGAACACGTACCCCTGCCCCTCCAGAGCGATGGTGGCGTCGATTGCCGCTTTTACTTGGGCAGCGGCCTGTGCAACCACTTTGAAATCAGGATTGGTGGCGGCTCCGTTCATGTAGCGAGGATGGGAAAAGAGATTGGCTGTACCCCAAAGGAGACGTACCCCCGTTGTTTTTTGCCGTTCTTTGGCGCGCTCCACGATATGCATCAGGTTCTTTTCTGACTCCGCGGGTGTTTTGCCTTCCGGGGCAATATCCCGATCATGAAAGCAGTAAAAAGGAGCTCCTATTTTGGTGATGAACTCGAAGGCTGCGTCGAGGCGCTGTTCTGCCGCCTGCATGGGGGTTGGAGCGTCGTTCCAAGGATACGCATGAGTGGGGGATCCGAACATATCCAACCCATTCCCGCAGAAGGTGTGCCAGTAAGCAATGGCAAACCTCAAGTGTTCTTCCATTGTTTTCTCCCCTATCTTCTTTGTCGCGTTGTAGAATTTGAACGCTAGGGGATTCCTGGATTCCGGTCCCTCATAGGGGATTTTCTTTATTGTGGGAAAATATTCTTTGTTTCCGATAAAGGGTTTCATGATAACCTCCTGTAGCGAAAGTATGCGAAATCAGCGTAAGCTGATCTACTGATGGCATCCTGACAGCTCATGCCGACCATTGCCCCTGTGAATCCGAGGGGAGTAGCTGCGTCATCGGAAAGCACGCTAGCATCGAGCATAGGGCCAATAGGTTTCCATTGTGAACCATCTAAAGAATAATAGAACTTCAAATACTAATAAACCAAGACATTCCCCCATTTTTTCATCATGGGAGATCCGAAGGTAGAATTGACTCAATTCATCGTACCGATTCAAGTCCCGCGAAGAAAGAAGGGTTTCCCATCCTTCCTAACGATCCGATTCCCTTTGACTTGAAGGAGATCCATTTTAATCTCCTTGTGTTAAGGTCTTTATCCTTTCACTACTCCGGAAACCAATCCATTGATCACCCGTTCCTGAGCAAGGAAATAGAAGAGCGGTACGGGTAGCGATCCCACCCGTATGACGGTAATGACACCCGGGATATTCACGGATTCCATGCCGTAGAACTCCCGAATACCGAGGGGAAGGGTTTTCTTGGAAGGGCTATTAATTAGGACGAAGGCATAGATGAACTCGTTCCAGGTATACAGGAAATTGTAGATTCCCACAGTTGCGATGGCGGGAGTGGAGAGGGGAAACATGATTGTTCGAAAGATGATCCAGTGGGAACAGCCATCCATGAGGGCAGCTTCCTCTAGTTCTCTTGGTACTTCCTTGAAGAAACCAGTCATGATGAAGATCGCCACGGGCAAACTGAAGCTATTATAGGGTCCGATCAACCCTGGTAAGGTATCGAAAAGTTTAATTCGGTTGATTAGCACATAAATAGGAATGAGAGTGATGTGTACGGGAATCATCATCCCGGCAACGAACACAATAAAAAGGATGTTACTCCATCGGAAACGAATCCGGGCAAACGCATAGCTAGCCATTGAAGCAATCAGGATCACGATAGCCACGGTACCGGATGAAGCAATCTATCTGTTCAGAAGCAGTGCGAGGGTAAGTCCTAAAGGCAGGTGTACGCTGATAGAAACGATTACGAGGATCAGGTAGTTCTTCAGGGAGTGCCAGAGCATGGGATCTCTCAATAACCGAAGGGAATTCATGATTCCTATCTGTTGCATCGAGGTGCCGATACCTGTCCATTTCAGAGTGCTGTAATAAAAGGTCATGGATACCCCATACACGTTGAATCTGTACTTTCATGACTTCGAAATCCTATCAAAGAGGTATTGGAATCGACTCGGTTTTGAAAGGAGGACCTCCGGTTGGTTTCCCGGAGGTCTATTCTAGGATCCAAAGGCATGCCTATTTTCCGAAGATCTCTTTTGCTTTGGCTTCCATTTTCTTTGCGGCTTCTTCCGGTTTCATACTCTTACCGAACAATGCTTGCATGGTATCCTTATGGAGTTCCCCTAATTCTGGAGGCAGGAATTGGTCGTAGTAGATCTGCACATGTTTTGCGTTGGAATCGATCTTAAACAGTTCCTGTTGCATGGGGGTCTTTAGTTGTACACCGAATACAGGCGAAAGTCGATCTGCCCGGTCTGCCATCAATTGTCCATAAGTCTTGTCGCTGATGTATCTTAGGAGTTTGACCACCTCATCCCGGTACTTGGTTTTGCTGGCGATAGAGTATGCGTTCACTCCGCCTACTATATCCGTCGGATCTTTTTTGCCACCCGCGACCATGGGGAAGGGGAAGAAACCAAGCTTCTTTTGATAGAACTCAGGCGCTTCTCATTCTGGAACACTTCATACCCTCCAATTCGAAGGGAAAGGTAAATGAAGGTCAAAGCTCCAGGCCATTTACTTTTGTTCCCTAGGGCTATGGGAATATAACCTGCTTTTTTAATGGTCTGTATGTAATGAATGAACTCCGAACAGGTGGTGGGTACTTTGAGCCCCAACTTGTTGTAAATGTCCTTTTTGTAGAAAACCAGTACATAACTTATTGTAAGTTTCAGGTGTGACAACTGCCATAAAAGAATTTGATTGTTTATATCTAAAATTGATATAATATTGGCAATGGAAATTCGGGACATCGTGTATGAGTATCGAATTTCTACAGGGGATCGAATGGCCTGGCATTCCCGATACCACGCGCATGGAGAAGGGGAATATGAGCTTCACTATTTTCTGGAGGGAGCAGGATCTTTTCTAAACCATAGAGCAAAGTATCCTATTCGGGCAGAATCGTTGTTCCTGACAGGTCCCCATGAATTTCATTCCATCATCCCGGATACGCAGCATATCGAAAAACAACCGATCACCTACTATGCCCTTCTATTTTCAGTAGAACCAGAAGAAGAATTGCATACCGTGTTGAATACAGCACTCTCCGGATCTCGTAATCCCCTGATATTGAACTCCCGATACCATTTTATCTTCGAAACGATCCATCAACTGGGAGGTGCTCCGTCTATTTTCCAAAAAAAAGCAGCGGCGCATCAACTAATGAGTTTTCTCTATACGGTATATGGGAGCGAGGAAGACACTGTACCCCTTAGCCACGGTGGATTTCATCATGTGCAAAAGGCTCTTAAAGTGATGCGACGGGGAACGAGAAGGAAATTGACCGTGGAAAGTATTGCCCAGAGGGTAGGAATCAGCAAAGAGTATTTGATCCGCCTTTTCCAACAACATCTCCACATATCCCCCCTCCAGTACGCGATCCGGTTACGAATAGAGGCCGCATCCGGATACCTGATCAGCACGGATAAGACGATTGGTGAGATTGCCCTCCTGTTTGGGTTCGAAAATCAGTTTCATTTTTCCCGCGTCTTCAAGAAATGTACAGGTTTATCGCCTTCTTTGTACCGGAGATACTATGTCCAGTACGTGGATCTGTTGCCTCCGGTAAATAGTATTTAGTAAAGGAAATTGACAAGATACAAGATTATGGAATTCACATATTTCCACCCCTCTTGCGCAGATGAAATCTCTACTGTAATATAGATAAAAAATTGTATATAAAAGTTTTTTAATTCTAAGGTTAAAGGAGAAAGAGATGAAAACGAACAGAATCCTGTTGCTAGTGGTAGTGCTGGGGCTTGTATTGGGCGGAAGTCTCTTCGCTCGAGATATCCCAGCGGTGGTGGATGTGGCGTGGCTGGAAGCTAACCTGAACAATCCGAAGCTGATCGTGCTGGACGTACGAAAAGCGGAAGATTACAAAGCGGGTCATATCCCGGGAGCGGTAAATAGCTTCTACGGACCTTGGGCTCCTAATAAGGGACAGCTTTCCGCAGAACTTCCTGAACAGGACGATCTGCAAGACCTCATTACCGGGGCGGGTATATCCTCTGATAGTTGGGTAGTAGTTGTTGAGTCTTCGGGGAAAAGCAGGTTCCATTTCGCTACCAGGGTTGCGTGGACCCTTGCGTATGCGGGACTGGACAATGTAGCTGTGCTGGCGGAAGGGTACGAAGGTTGGACGAAAGCCGGGAAGAAGGTTAGCACCGAAGGGACGAAGAAACCTGCTGGAAAGTTCACTGTGAAACCTCGGAAACAGTACGTCGTAAGCATGAACGATGTGCTCAAAGCCATGAATGGCGGAACTATCCTGGATGCCCGGCCATACAACGATTATTTTGGAGTCTCAAAACCGGCTTTCGTGGCTCAGTTTGGGCATGTGCCAAGCGCATATCCATTGCCTGCGGACTGGTTTTTTACGCCGGAAGATAAGTTTGTTGCCAAGAGTACACTAGAAGAAGCAGTCTCTGCTATAGGGTTAAACGGGAATCAAGAAATCATTACGTACTGCAATTCTGGGGTATTCTGCTCTGCTGCGTGGTGGGTACTGCACGAAGTGCTCGGCTGGCAGAAGGTTGCAAGTTACGACGGATCCGCTCAGGAAATTTCAAGAAACCCCTCCGTAAAGTTTCGCAAATATGTGTGGAGGTAGTTCTCTATAAAAAATTCTCCCCCTAAACCTTTGCGGAAGAAAGGGGGTTCCTAAAATAGTACGCCGCTCCCGTGCATGAAGGGGGTGGCGTTTTTGTTTGTTTTTCATAGGATTCTTTACGCTGTTGGTCAGTATGCTGAGCCCAAATTTTTGGACACAAAACAGGGTGGTGTTTATGAATAGACCTCTTTCTATCTAGCAGGAGGGAGGTATACAGTAATCGCTATGAGGAAACGGTACGACAAG
>Ga0067045_1028349_pt1 | contig 35737 bp, 26 predicted proteins | sample TerdegcTABiofilm_FD_59184 | JGI IMG/M metagenome (GOLD analysis project Ga0067045, IMG submission 59184) | Combined Assembly of (Gp0054472, Gp0054536) Wastewater bioreactor microbial communities from Singapore -Terephthalate degrading...
CGCCAGCAGCGGCTTGCCGAGCGCCTTACTCAGGTACAGGACGGTGGCAATTTCTTCGCTGGCGATGTATTGCTGATCGCGCAGGGCTTTTTTGAGTTGATCGGGGGAATCAAAAGGGTACATGGGGACACCTGTAAATTATTTGCGTAATTGGGTCAATGATGTCAATATAACATAAATCAGGGCTGCGAGGCTAATTAATGTAACAGATTCACCAGAAAATCACCCCTGCGCAAAGGATTTAATTTACGCCGGTTCGGGATAGGCGCAGAACCCGCGCAGCGAGCGTGGCAATCTCCCGCACGGCCCCCACCCACCTCCCCCAATATCGCTTTCGCAATATTGGGGGAGGCAGGGAGGGGGTGATTCCCTTCAGGGGGGACTCCTCGCTTCGTTCGGAGTGACGTAAACCTCGGTTGTTACTGCGAACAAGCGCGCCAATCTTCCGCAGGGCACCCTCCTGCGCCTCCCCGGCCGAAAATGCTCAAGTGGAGTGGTTCATGGTTTCGCCGAACTGACGTTAAGATGAAGTTAAATCTGAAACCATTGGAAAACAATTCTCGTATTCTTCGTATAATGAATTTATCCCTCAATTTTTATTCAGGAAGCAAAATATGAACCCGATTTTGCAGGTCAATCAACTGGTCAAACGCTACGGCGACCTGACCGCCGTGAAAGGCATTTCGTTTGAGGTGCAGGAAGGGGAAATTTTCAGCCTGCTTGGCCCAAACGGCGCGGGCAAGACCACCACCATCTCGGTGCTTTCCACCCTCTTTCCGCCCAGCGAGGGAGATGCGCTCATCGCCGGCCATTCGGTGGTGCGCGGACCGTACGCCGTTCGCAGGGTGATCGGCATCGTCCCGCAGGAAATTGCCCTCTATGAGGATCTGACCGCCCGTGAAAATCTCCAGTTTTGGGGGCAGTTATACGGCCTTAGCGGGCGGGAACTGAAAGAACGCTGTGAGGAGGTGCTGGAACAAACCGGCCTGCAGGAAAAAGCCAACCAGCGCGTCAAGACCTTTTCCGGCGGGATGAAGCGCCGTCTGAATATTGGGGTCGGGCTGCTGCACCGCCCGCGTCTGCTGTTCATGGATGAACCGACCGTGGGCATTGACCCGCAGTCCCGCCGCGCCATTCTGGATACGGTCAAAGACCTTAACCGCCAGGCAGGCATGACCATTCTGTACACCACCCACTACATGGAAGAAGCGCAGGAACTTTCCCACCGCGTCGGCATCATTGACCACGGCGAGATGATCGCCATCGGCACGCAGGCCGAACTGGTCAAGAGGATTGGTCAAAGGGAAACCCTTGTCCTGCAGTTTGGCGAAGATCAAAGCGCGGCGGCAATCATCCCTCAACTGGAAGCGATGAGCGGCGTTCAACAGGTAATTGCCGAAAATCACAGCCTGCAGGTACTGGTCAACGATGCCGAGGAAATTCTGCCGGCGGTTATTCAGGTCTGCACGGCCGAAAATTTGAAAGTCCGCACCATTCAGATTCAGGAGCCGAATCTGGAGGCGGTCTTCTTGCAGTTGACCGGGCGCGCCCTGCGCGATTGAGGAGGATGGGATGAGGAAAATCCTGCTGATTGCCGCCAAAGATTTACGGCTGGCCTTCCGCGACCGCGCCGCGATCATCTTGATGCTGGCGGCGCCTTTTTTGCTGACGCTGGGCATGGCGCTGGTCACCGGCCGGCTGACTTCACCGGCCGGGCAGTCCTCCGGGCTGAGCAACATCCCCGTGCTGGTGATCAACCGGGATGGCGAATCGCTGGGTAATGCGCTGGTGGATACGCTTCAGTCTGCCGAACTGGACGAACTGCTGGATGCGCGGGTGGTCGAGGATGAAGAAGCCGCCCGCCGCGCCGTGGATGAAGATCAGGTTGCCGGGTTGGTGATTATCCCGGCCGGCTTTACCCGGAGCGTCATTCCGGCGCAGGGTGGGGCGATTGATATTGCCGCCGAGCCGGTCAAAATCCAGTTTTACGCCAACCCGGCCCGCCCCAACAGTTCTGCCATCATCGAAACCATCCTGCGCGAATTTATCAGCCGCGTCGAAGAAGGACGGGTGATGGGCATGGTATCCGTCTTTCAAATGCTGACCAGCGGAGTGCTTCCGCCAGCCGAAGCGCAGGCTTACGGCGATGAGATGCGCCAGTTGTTCCAATCGGCTCAGGATGAGGAGTTGAGCGCTTTTGAGGAAACCAGTACGCTGACTTTGAAGGTGATTGGCGCGCCGGAAGAGGAAAGCGTCCGCTTCGATGTGATGGCCTACATGGCGCCCGGCATGGCGCTGCTCTTCCTGATGTTCACGGTCACCTACGGCGGGCGCTCATTTCTGGCGGAGCGCCGTCAGCGCACCCTGCAGCGCATGTTGACCACCCCAACCGGCATTGCGCAGGTGCTGGCGGGCAAAATGTTCGGCACCTACCTGAGCGGCGTCCTGCAGCTGGTCGTTCTGATCGGCGGCAGCAGTCTGCTGTTCAACCTGCGCTGGGGCGATTTTTGGGGTGTAGCTGCGCTGATTCTGCTGGCAACCTTTGCCGCAACCGGTTGGGGCATGCTGATCACCGCTTTTGCGCGCACGCCGGTGCAGGTCAGCACCTACGGTTCGGCAATTATGCTGGTGTTTGGCATCATGGGCGGCAGTTTCATTGACCTGAGCATGCTGCCTGCTTTCGTCCGTATCCTCAGCCGAATCACACCGAACGCGTGGGGATTGGACGGCTTCACCATACTGGGGCTGGGCGGTACGCTGGCCGATTTGGGCAGGCCCTTGGTGGGTCTGTCGGTGATGGGCAGCCTTCTCTTCGTTCTTGCAGTGCTGCTTTTCTCCCGCCGGCGGGATCTGGTTCAATAGGGGTTGCGAGGTTTGAGCGATGAACAAAGTTCTGGCAATCATTCGGAAAGACCTGATATTGCGCTTTTCCAGTCCGGGAGAGTGGTTGTTCTTTCTCATCTTGCCGATTGTGTTTACCTACCTGCTGGCAGGCGGCACCTTCGGCGGGGGCGGCGATATTCGCCGCGTTCTGCCGGTGGTGGATGAGGCCGGTACGCCGCTTTCTCAGCAGATTGTGGCCGAACTGGAAAAATCCACCTTTGTTCGCCCGGAATTGAGCAGCCGGGCTGAAGCCGAACGGAAATTCAGAGAGCGAACCATCCCCTTTTGGCTGCTCATTCCGCCCCAAACCTCCCAGGAAAGCCTGCTGAAGGGTGAGGTCACGCTGGAATTTCACACCCAGCCAAATAATATGGATGCCATCTCGGCGCAGCGCTCCGTCCAGGCGGCTTTACGGCAGGTCAGTTTGAACATCAACGCGGCTCAGTTTGCCGTTCAGCAAGCTGAAAATCGCAAGCCGTTTGCTTCGGCGGAGGAACGCCAGGCTTATTTTGACGGCGCCCTCCTTTTGGCGCAGCGTATGCAGGAGCAGACGCCGGAAAGGCTGGAAATCACCCGGGCTGAAACGGCCGACCCGGTGCAGTATGACCCGCGCGCCAACTCTTCCGCCGGTCAGATGATCACCTGGGTTTTCATTCCTTTGTTTGGCATTTCTGCCCTGCTGGCGTATGAACGCTCGACCGGCACGCTGGCGCGCCTGCTGACCACACCCACCTCGGCAGCCACCTTTCTGCTGGGCACCATCGGCGGGCAGGTGCTGGTGGCGCTGTTTCAAATGTTGTTGCTGGTCGGATTTGCGGTGCTTGCGCTGGGGGTGGCGTGGGGCAGGGAGCCGCTTGGGCTGGCAATTATGCTGGTGAGCGCCGCGCTGGCAGCGGCGGCGATTGGCACGACCATGGGTACCCTGCTGCGCAGCGAAGCGCAGGCCAATAACCTGAGCATTCTGATAGGCCAGGTCATGGCGCTGCTGGGCGGCTGCTGGTATCCGCTGGAGCTGTTTCCGGCGGCAGCCCAATCCATCGTCAAGGTGCTGCCAACCACCTGGGCAATGCTGGGGATGACCGACCTGCTGCTGCGCGGTGAAAACTGGCAGGGCATTCTTCCCGAAGCGGGTGTGTTGTTGGCTTATGCGGCGGTGTTTTTCACCATTGGGATTGTGCGATTCCGCAAGCAATTTTTCTAGACGATTCCGTTCAATCGTGGTATGATTGGGCGGCTGTTCCATTGGGAACGCAAAATTTTATCACGCACGCTTCTTGACCGGCTGCGGCGTGCTGCCTGCGGGCAGTTCGCAGCCGGGTTGAAAGAGGCGGAGGAATAACGCGAAAAGGAGAATAAACAAAAATGGCATCTATCATTTCCATGAAGGCCTTGTTGGAAAGCGGTGTTCATTTTGGCCACCGCACCAACAAATGGAACCCCGCCATGCGCCCGTACATCTTCACCGAGCGCAACGGCATTCACATCATTGATCTTCAACAAACGGTCAAAGCCCTCACCCAGGCCTATCAGGTAATCGTCAACACGGTTGCCGAAGGGGGAATTCTGCTGTTCGTTGGCACCAAGCGGCAGGCTCAGGAAACCATTCAGGAAGAAGCCACCCGCTGCGGAATGCCCTATGTGACCGAGCGCTGGCTGCCCGGTACGCTGACCAACTGGGTGACGATTTACGACCGCATTCAGGAGCTGGAACGGCTCGAACGGATGCGCGACAGCGGTGAGATCAACCGCCTGACCAAAAAAGAAGCCCTGATGATCGAGCGCGAGATCAAGCGTCTGGAAACTCGCCTGAGCGGCATCCGCAAGATGACCCGCCCGCCGGAACTGCTTTTCATTGTGGATGTTTCCAATGAAGCCACTGCCGTGCACGAAGCCAACCTGAAAAATATTCCGGTCATTGCGCTGGTGGATACCAATTGCGATCCGCGCGGGGTGGACTACGTCATTCCCTCGAATGATGACGCGATTCGCGCCATCAAACTGCTGGTTGCCAAGATTGCCGATGCCGTGCTGGAAGGTAAAGCCCTGCGCAAGGATACCGGCGAGGGAGGCGAAGAGCCCAAGCCGGTCGTTGCGCCGGCCATGCGCGGCCCGCGCCCGCAAATTCTGGAAGAGGACGAACTGGAAGATGAAGACCTGCTCGGCGCTGCCACACTGGCAAAGATGAATCCGCGCAGCCTCATTAAAGACGAAGAAGAATTGGAAGTCGAAGTAGAAGAACTGGATGAAGCCGAAGAAGAAGAATAACGGTCAGTAGAGAGGAAACCCGTATGACAACGATCAGCACCGATTTGATTAAAAAACTGCGCGAAGCCACCAGCGCCGGCGTGTTGGACTGCCGCAAGGCATTGGAAGCCGCCGAAGGCGACTTTGACAAAGCAGTGGACATTCTGCGCGAAAAAGGTCTGGCAACCGCCGCCAAACGCGCCGGCCGAACTGCCTCGGAAGGCGTGATTGATGTGTACTCGCACGGCAACGGGCGGGTATGCGTGATGGTAGAGGTCAACTGCGAAACCGATTTTGTCGGGCGCAGCGAGGTCTTCCGCAATTTCGCTCACGAAATTGCCCTGCAAATTGCAGCTGCCTCTCCGCTCTACATCCGCGAAGAGGATATTCCGCAGGAAGTGCTGGACAAGGAAGCTGCCATTGCGACTGCCAAGGCGCGCGAAGACGGCAAACCTGAAGCCATCATCCCGCGCATCGTGGAAGGTTCGTTGACCAAATTCAAGGATGAATTTGTGCTCCTGCGCCAAAAGTACATCCGCGACGAGAGCAAAACTGTTCAGGATTTGCTGAACGAAACGGTCGTTTCCACGGGTGAAAACATCATCATCCGGCGTTTTGCACGCTGGGCGCTGGGCGAAACCACGCAAGAAGAAGCCTGATCAAGATAAAAAAGCCAACCGGCAAGGTTGGCTTTTTTATACCTTTTGGAGAATTATGGACGGTCTCAAATATCATCGAATCTTGCTCAAACTGAGCGGCGAAGCACTTTCCAGCCCGCAGGGCAGCGGCATTGACCCAAAAGCAGCCCGCGATATTGCCCTGCGTGTGCGCGAGGTGCGCGAGATGGGTGTAGATGTTGCCATTGTGATTGGAGCGGGCAACCTGTGGCGAGGAAAAGCCGGGTTGGATCTGGGCATGGACCGTGCCACCGCCGATTACATGGGCATGCTCGCCACGGTGATGAATGCGCTGGCGTTAATGGATGCGCTGGAATCCTGCGGGGTGGTTACGCGGGTGCAGTCTGCCATTGAGATGCGCGCCGTGGCCGAGCCGTACATCCGCCGGCGCGCCATCCGCCATCTGGAAAAGGGACGGGTGGTTATTTTTGGCGGCGGCACCGGTAATCCTTATTTTTCCACCGATACTGCCGCCGCACTGCGCGCCTGTGAAATTGATGCCGATGTGCTGATTAAAGCCACCAAAGTGGACGGCGTGTACGACAGCGACCCGCACCGCAACCCGAACGCGGTCAAGTTTGACCGCCTGACCTACATCGAAACACTCAACCGCCGCCTGGAGGTGATGGACAGCACCGCCATTTCGTTGTGCATGGAAAATAAACTGCCCATTCTGGTGTTGAATTTGTGGGACCCGGACGCGCTGCGCCTTTCGCTATTGGGTGAAATTCGCGGTACGCTGGTAGAGGGATAAAAAACAAGGGGCTGGCATTTGCCAGCCCCTTTGATCTTCGTTACCTGAATCAGGCTTCTTTGAATTCGCCTTCCACCACATCGCCTTCCGGGCTGGTTTGCCCGTGGCGGCCGTTTCCACCGGGCGGTGTGCCGGCAGCCTGCGGAGCAGTCGCCTGAAGGATGCGCCCGTACAGCTGCTGCAGTTCTTCGCTCAGACTGCGCATGCGGCGGTCATCCTCGCCGTTCATGATCTGGCGCAAATCGCTGATCTTGCTTTCGGCTTCGTAGCGCAGGTCAGAAGGCACCCGTTCGCCGTTTTCTTTGAGCGCCTTTTCGACCTGATAGATGACATTGTCGGCCAGGTTGCGGGCTTCGACGATTTCGCGCCGGCGGCGGTCTTCGGCTTCGTGCCGCTTGCTTTCCTCGATCATCCGCTCAATTTCGGCTTTGCTCAGGTTGGTCGAGGCGGTGATGGTGACCCGCTGTTCCTTGCCGGTTGCCTTGTCCTTGGCAGAAACATTGAGGATGCCGTTGGCGTCAATATCGAAGGTTACTTCGATTTGGGGTATGCCCCGCGGGGCCGGCGGGATGCCATCCAGGCGGAAGCGCCCAAGCGTGATGTTGTCGGCCGCCATGGTGCGCTCACCTTGCAGCACGTGGATGTCCACGGCGGTCTGGTTGTCCTCGGCGGTTGAGAAGATTTGCGAGCGGCGTACCGGGATGGTGGTGTTGCGCTCGATGATGGGGGTCATCACACCGCCCATCGTTTCGACGCCCAGCGTCAGCGGGGTGACATCCAGCAGCAGCACGTCTTTGACTTCGCCGCCCAGCACACCCGCCTGAATGGCCGCACCGATGGCAACCACCTCGTCGGGGTTGACGCTCTTGTTGGGTTCTTTGCCGGTCAACTGCCGCACCAGGTCCTGCACCATGGGCATGCGGGTGGAACCGCCCACCAGCACCACCTCGTCAATGTCGCTGGCCTTCAGGCCGGCATCGCGCAGGGCGGCTTCAAAGGGGCCGCGGCAGCGTTCCAGCAGGTCTCTGGTCATCTGCTCGAAGCGGGCACGGGTCAGGCGCAGTTGCAGGTGTTTGGGACCGCTGGCATCGGCAGTGATGTAGGGCAGGTTGATCTCCGTTTCCATCATGGTGGAAAGCTCGATCTTGGCTTTTTCGGCCGCTTCGCGCAAACGCTGCAACGCCTGGCGATCCTGCTTGAGGTCAATGCCGTGTTCCTTCTTGAACTCATCCACGGCCCAGTTGACGATGCGTTGGTCCCAGTCATCGCCACCCAGATGCGTATCGCCGCTGGTGGACTTGACTTCAAAGACACCATCGCCGACTTCCAGAATGGATACATCAAAGGTACCGCCGCCCAGGTCAAAGACGAGAATTTTCTCGTTCTTTTTCTTGTCCAAACCGTAGGCCAGCGCCGAGGCAGTCGGCTCGTTGATGATGCGCAGCACTTCCAGACCGGCGATTTTGCCGGCGTCTTTGGTAGCCTGCCGCTGACTGTCGTTGAAGTAGGCCGGCACGGTAATGACGGCCTGGGTGACCGGCTCGCCCAGATAGGCTTCGGCATCGGCTTTCAGTTTAGCCAGAATCATCGCCGAAATTTCCTGCGGGGCGTATTCGCGTCCGGTCAGGGGGATTTTGACGCGGGCATCCCCGGCGGGGCCGCGCACGACCTGATAGGGCACCATCTTGCGTTCTTCTTCCACCTCATCGTAGCGGCGTCCCATGAAGCGTTTGATGGAGTAAATGGTGTTTTCGGGGTTGATGACCGCCTGCCGTTTGGCGGTTTGACCCACCAGACGTTCGCCGTTCTTGGTGAACGCCACAACCGACGGGCAAAGGCGGGAGCCTTCCGCAGTCGTGATGACGACCGGGTCGCCGCCTTCCATCACGGCTACCACGCTGTTGGTTGTTCCTAAGTCTATACCGATAATTTTCGACATCGGTAAGGTCTCCTTTCTATTCCTGATTTGGATTTGAGGCCGCGTCGGTTATTGACTGGCAGATAAAGACGGATTGAAAAAAAGGATGAAGATAAGTGCAAAACTTGCCAGACAATACCCTGCGACCGATAGTAAGCATACTCTCTCTGTGCATGAAAAACATTAACGCTCTATAGGAATTCTGTTAACGGGTGATGGCGGGCCTGGGGAAGCACCCTCCCGTCTCGCCCAAAATCACAATCCGATTTTGGGGGAGGCGCAGGAACGAGCCGTGCAGGAGATTAACCGACACGCTTGCAAGGTCATTAAACCAGCGACGTCATCCCAAGCGCAGTGGCACAAACAAGAATTAATGTCACTCCGAACGAAGTGACACTCACCAGTGCTGACGGGAGTCTCCCGCTACCCCACCAAGACGGAGATTGCCACGCTCGCTACCACTCGCTCGCAATGACAACCGATTGTTAACGTCACTCCGAGCGCAGCGAGGAGTCTCCTACAACACCTGCAAATTCCCCCAGTGGGAGATTGCCCCGCTCGCTGCGCTCGCTCAAAAGGACATGTCGCTCTTAATGTCACTCCGAACGAAGTGAGGAGTCTCCCGCCTTGCCCGCACCTCCGCCGTGTGGGAGATTGCCACGCTCGCTTAAAAGGACATAAATAACGCGAGGTCGGAATATGTGCACACTACACCCTTCCGGCCTCCCCAAAAACCACTGTGCGGTTTGGGGGAGGTGTGCAGCCGAGGCGGAGAGTGACTGACACGCTTGCAAGGATGGTGCTCCAGAAATTGTATCAATAGCTTGGCCTGACCTGCGGTTGATGTAGAACGCTTTGAAAGCAAAAGTGTTCGGAAACACCCGTTAACCGGATATAATAAAAACAGGTAATCCAACGTGAGCTCGGGATAAAATCAAAACGTGGCATACAGTGAGCATCACCCCCACCTGCACCTCCCCCAAAATCGCCCCTGCGATTTTGGGGGAGGCGGGAGGGGGACGAAAATTCGAAAGTCGATTTAAAAATGATTTATCCCGAATTGATGTTAATCCATCTTTTATCTGGACGGTGCGGATTGCCGGTGAGGAGGTTTTACATGCTTCGCATTTTGCGGTTGATCCTGCTGGTGAGTGGATTGACGCTTTTCCTGTTCGGAACGATCTATCCTTCGGCAGCTCAAGGGAACGGCAGCAGCCCGCTGGTGGTGGTGCTGAAAGCCGAGGGACCGGTAACCTCGGTCATGCAGGGTTACATTCAGCGTGGTTTACAGGTGGCTGCCAGCGAGGGTGCCCAGATGGTGATCATTGAGTTGAACACCCCCGGCGGCGCCATCAGTGTGATGAACGAGATCATTCAGGATATCCGCGCCAGCCAGATTCCGGTGGTGGTGTATGTTTCGCCGCGCGGGGCGATGGCCGGCAGCGCCGGCACGCTGATTACGCTGGCCGGTCATGCCAGTGCCATGGCGCCCGAAACGGCCATCGGCGCGGCCAGCCCGGTTGGGATGCAGGGAGAAGACATTGGCGAAACCATTGCCGCCAAAGAGAAGGAAATTCTGCGCGCCACGGTGCGCTCGCTGGCAGCCCGCCGCCCGCCGGAGGCAATTGCGCTGGCAGAAGATACCATTGAAACGGCCAAAGCCGCCTCGGCTCAGGAAGCGCTGCAAGTCGGGCTGGTGGATTTTATCGCCACCGATTTGAACGATTTGCTACGTCAGATGGATGGTTTTGAGGTTATGGTGCTGGACGAATCGGTGACGCTCTCCACCCGCTTTGCCCGGGTGCAGGAAGTGCCGCCCACCTTTGTGGAGCAGGCGCTGCGCCTGTTGACCGACCCGAACATTGTCTTTTTGCTGCTGACGATTGGGGTGCAGGCCATTTTGATCGAGCTTTCCAACCCGGGCGGCTGGGTGGCAGGTTTCATCGGCGTGGTGTGTCTGGCGCTGGTGTTTTACTCGTTCGGCATCATTCCGGTCAACCTGTTCGGGCTGATTTTCATCGTGCTGGCGTTTGTGTTGTTTATTCTGGAGTTGAACACCCCAACCAACGGCGCGCTGACGGTAGCAGCCGTCATCTCATTCATCACCGGTGCGCTGGTGCTGTTCAATTCAGTGCGCCTGCCGGGGTTCCCTACCGTTTCGGTGCTGCTGGTGATCGGCGCCAGTGCGGTGCTGGCGGTTACCTTTCTGGCGTTCATGGGCTTTGCCCTGCGCGCCCTCAAAACGCCAGTGGCAATGGGCAAATCGGCCCTGATCGGTCAGGTTGGAGTGGTCACCAAAGCAATTGACCCGCATGGCATGGTGCAGGTGGCGGGTGAGCTGTGGAGTGCCGAACCGCTTGACCCGCGCGAATCCTTCCCAGAGGGTGTGCGGGTGGAGGTGGTGGACGTGGAGGGTTTGCGGGTGAAGGTGCGCCGGGTTAGGTAAAAAACGTCAGGTCGGGATAAATCCTTTTTGCGTCCGATTTCAAAATTTTGCCCCCTCCTGCGCCTCCCCCAATATCGCTTCTGCGATATTGGGGGAGGTAGGAGGGGGTGTATTTTGCTGCTTACCGCGGTTTGTGCTTATCCCGAACCCACGTTAAAATAATCCTTACGCCCGCCAGAAGCCGCGCCGGATGGGGCGTACATCCTCGGCGGTGACGAATGCCTCACGGTCGGCTTCCAGGATCAGCGTTTCCACCTCATCCACCTTGCGCCGAACCACATCCACATGTAGCAGCGTTACCGTGCCGGTCATGCCGCGCCCGGAAACCTCGGTAACGGCATAGCCGTTCTTGCGTAAAATTTCCGCAACGGCTGCGCCGCGGGAAGGGCTGACAATCGTCAGGTGAATGTGCCCGATTGCCAGCCGTTCCTCAATAAACATGCCCACCACGTTGCCGGTGGCAAAACCGGCGGCGTAGCCAATCACGCTCAGGGGGTTCTTCAGGTTGGAAAGCACGGTGCTGATGGCAATCACAAAAATCAGGGATTGCATGAAGCCCAGCATCCAGGCCAGTTTTTTGCGTCCGCGCACCACAAACAGAACGCGGATGGTATCCAGGGTCATATCACAAACCCGCAGGGCAAAAATGCCCAGCATGATTAAAAAAGCCTGACCGCTGAAATCAAATTGCATGGCGTCCCCCCTTTTTTTCTAGGCAGTTTCTTCTTCGGCTACTTCCATGCAGGCCAGATACATTTCGCTGAGGTACTCTTTCACCATCCGGCGGGTGCTGAACTGCGGTGCGAGCGTGCGAATGGCCTCTTTGATGCGCGCAATCCAGCCGGTGGGGATGTTATCCACCGAACGGTTGGTGTAATACAGCGGAATGATCTCTTTCTCCAGCCGCTCGTAAATGCTGCGGGCGTCCATTTCGTCCTGCTGATTGGGGTCAACCGGGTCGGCATCTTCACCAATTGACCAGCCGTTCAGCCCGTTGTAACCTTCCCGCCACCAGCCATCCATGACCGAGAGGTTCAACACGCCGTTGAGGGCGGCTTTCATGCCGGAAGTACCGGAGGCTTCGTTCGGGCGGCGCGGGTTGTTCAGCCAGACATCCACACCCTGCACCAGATAGCGGGCCATGTTCATGTCGTAGTCTTCCAGAAAGACCAGCCGCCCGCCCATGCGCGAATCCTTGACGGCGCGGTAAACCTGCTGGATGAGCAGTTTGCCGGGTTCATCGGCGGGGTGGGCTTTACCGGCAAAGATGATCTGCACCGGCATATCCGGGTTGGTCACCAGCCGCATCAGGCGGTCGTAATCGCGCAGAATCAGACCGCCGCGCTTGTAGGTGGCAAAACGGCGGGCAAAGCCAATTGTCAGGGAGTACGGTTCCAAAAACACACCGCTGGCCAGCGCCTGAGCGGGATGATACTGCCCGCTCTGCCAGCGCTGACGGGCGCGGTCGTTGATGTACAAAATCAACTTGCGTTTGAGATGCTGCCGCACCGCCCACAATTCGCCGTCGGGGATGTTTTCCATCTGCGACCACAGCTGCGGGTCGTCAATCCGCTTCATCCAGTCGGCGCCCAGGTAGCGGTCGAACAGCAGACGCAGACGGCGCGCCAGCCAGGTGCCGGTATGCACGCCGTTGGTAATGTGGCGGATGGGCACATCTTCGGCGGCCCGTTCAGGCCACAGGAAGTGCCACATGCGCCGCGATACCTGGCCGTGCAATTCCGAAACGGCGTTGGCGTGTTGGGAAAGTTTCAAGGCCAGTACCGGCATACAGAAGCTTTCTCCCCACGGGGTTGCCTGACGGCCCAAATCCACAAACTGGTCGCGGGTCAGCCCCAATTCCGGCCAGATTTGGGAGAAGTACTTATCCACCAGCCAGAGCGGGAACTGGTCATTGCCGGCCGGCACGGGAGTGTGGGTGGTGAAAACGTTGGTCTTGCGCACCTCGCTGGCGGCTTCGGCAAAGGATTTGCCCGTGCGTACCAGCTCAAGGGCGCGTTCCACTGCCAGAAAGGCGGAGTGTCCTTCGTTCATGTGCCAGACCTGCGGCTGGTATCCCAGCCGGCGCAGAGCGCGCACACCGCCCATCCCCAGCAGAATTTCCTGCGAGATGCGCACTTCCAGATCGTTGCTGTACAGACGGGCAGTCAACTGGCGGTCGCTGTCGGTGTTGACGGGCAGGTTGCTGTCCAGCAGGAAGAGCGAAACACGCCCCACCCGCACCTCCCAGATGCGGGCAAACACGCTTCTGCCGGGCAGTTCAACGGAAATCTTAATGGGGTTGTCATCGGCATCTTTCAGCAGAGAAATGGGCGCGTCTTCCAGCACCAGATGTTTGGTGTGGGTTTCCTGCCAGCCGTCCTCGGTGATGACCTGGGTAAAGTAGCCCTGGTTGTAGATGAAGCCCACCCCCACCAGCGGCAAACCCAGATCGCTGGCTTCCTTGAGATGGTCACCGGCCAGAATACCCAGCCCGCCGGCATATACCGGCAGTGATTCGTGCAGCCCAAATTCGAAGGAAAAATAGGCAATCTGCTGATGGATGAGGTGGGGATACTGCTGTTTGAACCAGGTTTCCTCTCCGTTCATGTAGTCGTCGAACTTTTTCATGACCCGGTCGTACATATCCAGGTAGTAGGTGTCGTTGGCGGCAGCGTTCAACTGGCTGCGTTCCACTTTTTTAAGGAATGCCACCGGGTTATGCTCGACTTCATCCCACAGGCGCGGCTTGATCTGCCGGAATAACTGCTGGCCTTCCGGATTCCAAACCCACCACAGGTTATAAGCCAGCTGGCTCAAGCGGCTGATGCGCCGTGGAAGACTGAAATGATTGGGGATTTCCCGTTTAATGGTTTCGTTCATGGTTGTTCTCTCTCAATCCATCCAGATGTCCGGAAAGAAGTAAACCTCACCGGACAGTGAATTGGTAATGTTTATCTGAATAATGTAAGTCCATACAATTCAACAGCCCAAAATTATACCATGTAATCCGCTGCCCCCGCCTTCGGTTGGTGTGAAAATGTTATAATCAAATCGTGATTTCAAAACGCAAGGTCATCCCCTTCTTTTTGATTGCCGCCCTGTTTGTGTTTGGACTTTTGTTGGCAATACCCTCTTTGCGCGGCCGTCTGGTATCGAACTTTAACGAGCTGCGTGTTCAGGCGCGTTACGCCCTTAACCCGCCTCAGCAGGCGGTTTTTGTGCCGGAAGAAGCGGTTGCCACGATTGTGGATGCCACCATGCAGGCCTTCAGCCGCACCTCCACACCGACCGCCAGCCCGACCCCTGCCTCCTACACGGGAACGCCCACTCCGCAATTTACCCCCACCCCCACTCAGACGCCTACGCCTCTGCCGGAAAGTGTTGCCCTCAGTGGGGTGCGTTATCAGGATCAGCACGGTTTGTGGAATTACTGTGCCCCGGCTAATCTTGCCATGGGGCTTTCTTACTGGGGCTGGCAGGGTGAGCGCACCGATGTCGGCCCGCTGCTCAAACCGTTTGAAAAAGATAAAAATGTGATGCCCTACGAGATGGCGGACTATGTGCAAACCTACACCAACCTGAACGCCCTGGTCCGTCATGGCGGGACGCTGGAAACGCTCAAAAAACTGATTGCGGCCGGTTTTGTGCCGTTGATCGAAAAAGGGATTGTCATCCGCGATATCAACGGTAAATTGGGCTGGATGGGGCATTATTCGACCATCACCGGCTACGATGACGCCAAAAAGGTCTTTATCACCCAGGATTCGTATTTTGAACCGAATTTCAAAGTGAGTTATGATGATTTGCTCTGGCAGTGGCGCTCGTTCAATTACATCTTTCTGGTCATTTACCCGCCGGAGCGCGAGGCTGAGCTGCTGGACTTGCTGGGCCCCTACGCCGACCCGCAAACTGCCTTTCAAATCGCTGCTCAAACAGCCGCCGAAGAAGCCGTCCGGCTGGACGGTGTGGAAAAGTTCTTTGCCTATTTCAACCGCGGCACCAGTCTGGTCAATTTGCAGGATTACGCCGGTGCAGCCAGCACCTACGACCAGGCCTTTGCGCTGATGGCCGGCCTGGCGGAGAAAGACCGTCCCTGGCGGATGATGTGGTATCAGACCGGCCCCTACTTTGCCTATTACTACACCGGCCGCTATCAGGATGCGGAACGGCTGGCAACCACCACGCTGGACGCCGCGGCTGAGCCGTTTCTGGAAGAAAGTTACGTCTGGCGGGCGCGCGCCCGGCTGGCGCTGGGAAATCGAGCCGGCGCGGCGGAAGACGTGCGCAAAGCGCTGGAATATCACCCCGGTTTTACACCGGCAGTTGAACTGGCAAATTTGCTCGGAATCCAGCCATGAGGGGAGTTAAACCATGCTGCGCATTTTGCACTTTGCCGATGCTCACATAGATATTGCCAATTACGGCCGGCATGACCCGCAAAGCGGCCTGCCCATGCGCGTGCTGGACTTTTTGAAAGCGCTGGATACGATTGTGGATACCGCCATTGCGGAGAACGTTGATCTGGTGCTGTTTGCCGGGGATGCCTACAAAGACCGCACCCCGGCACCGACCTTCCAGCGTGAGTGGGGCAGGCGCATCATCCGTCTCAGCCGTGCCGGCATTCCCTGCGTGCTGCTGATTGGCAACCACGATCTTTCTCCGGCGCTGGGGCGGGCGCACGCTTTACAGGAATATCAGACGCTGGAAGTGGAAAATGTATTGGTGATTGACAAGCCGCGCCTGCTGCGGCCGGATGACCTGTTCGGTTTACCGCTGCAAATCATGGCGATCCCGTGGATTTCGCGTTCTTCGCTGATGGCGCACCTGCAGATCAGCGCAACCGAGCCGCACAAAATCCATGAGGAAATCGAACAGCGTTTGCAGGAAATTGTGCAGGACTGGTTCAAGCAGACCGACCGCAACCTGCCCACCGTACTGGCGGCACATGCGACCGTGCAGGGCGCGCGCTACGGCAGAGAACGCAGCATCATGCTGGGCAATGATCTGGTGTTGCCGGGTTCGCTGGTGCGCGACAACCGGTTGGATTATGTGGCGCTGGGTCATATTCACCTGCGCCAGAATTTGAACGAGGGCGGCCATCCGCCGGTGGTGTATCCCGGTTCGATCGAGCGGGTGGATTTTGGGGAGGCGAATGACCGCAAGTACTTTGTGATTGCCAGCGTGGAAAAGGGCAAAACGGAACTGGACTGGCGCGAACTGCACGGCCGGCGTTTTGTTGACCGAACGGTCAACCTGATGGACGCGGCCGCCGCAGCCAGCGCCGGCAGCCTTTCGGTAATGGAGCGTATTTCAGGCGCGCTGCCGCCGCGCGAAGAACTCCGCGATGCGATTGTGCGGCTGGCAATTGACTACCCCCGCGACTGGGACGCGCTGATTGACGAGGTCAGCCTGCGCCGCCATGCCGAACTGGCGTTTGATTTTCAACTGGTACGCCGCCCGCACGTTTCGGCCCGCGGGCGCATGGGTGAGGTTGAAAACATTGCGGCCAAGTCCCCGCTGGAATTGCTCGAATTATACTGGGAAACCAAAGGCGAATCACCCGAACACATCGAGGAACTCAAACAACTGGCCGAACAAATTATTCATCAGGCGGAATCTTCAACCATTGAATTTCCCGTTGAATCCGAATGAACAATCCCATTCTTGAAATCGGCTTAATTTTTCTGCTGCTGCTGGCAAATGGATTGTTTGCTTTCTCGGAAATTGCCATGGTTTCGGCGCGCAAGGTGCGCTTGCAGCAAAAGGCCGAGGACGGCGACGCGGCTGCGCAGGCTGCCCTGGAACTGGCCGAATCACCCAACCGTTTTCTCTCGACGGTACAGATCGGCATTACCCTGATCGGCATTCTGGCCGGCGCGTTGAGCGGTGCAACGCTGGCCAACCGGCTGGCGGCCTGGATTGCGCGGGTGGATTTTCTGGCGCCTTACAGCGGCGGACTGGCGCTGGCGCTGGTGGTCATTCTGCTGACCTATTTTTCACTGATCATTGGCGAGTTGATTCCAAAACGGCTGGCGATGAACAACCCCGAAGCCGCTGCCAGTGCGGTTGCCCGTCCGATGCGTTTTCTATCCAATATCACCTTTCCGCTGGTTCGTCTGTTGAGTGCCTCCACCGACCTTGGACTGCGGATTTTGGGCATTCGTCCATCGAATGAACCGCCGGTAACCGAGGAAGAAATCAGAGTGCTGATGGAGCAGGGTACCCAGGTGGGGGTGTTCGAGGAAGCCGAGCAGGACATGGTGGAGAGTGTTTTCCGCTTGGGCGACCGCTACATTGATTCGATCATGACTCCCCGCACCGAAATTGAATGGATTGATCTGGACGAAAGTCCGCAGGAAATCCTGCAGGATATTCTGGAAAGCAGCCACAGCCGTTTTCCGGCGGCACAGGGCAATCTGGATAATGTCAGCGGCATCCTTTCTGCCAAGGACTTTCTCAGTAAAATGGTCAGCGGAGAACCTTTTGAGGTCAAATCGCTCTTGCAGCCGCCGTTGTTTGTGCCGGACAGCATGTCGGCCCTCAAGGTGCTGCAATTGATTAAAACCGCCGGGGTGCATGAGGCGCTGGTGCTGGATGAATACGGCGGTCTGCTGGGAATGGTCACCCTGTATGATGTGCTGCGCGCCATTGTGGGCGAAATGCCCGGCCCCGGCCTGGATGGCGGGCCGCAGATCCTGCAGCGCGAGGATGGTTCGTGGCTGGTGGATGGCCTGCTGCCGGTGGACACCTTGAAAGAATTGCTGGAAACCGAGCAGCTGCCGGAAGAAGAACGGATCGGTTATCAAACGCTGGCGGGCTTCATTCTCAGTCAACTGGGCAGCATCCCCGCTGCCGGTCAGCGCTTTACCTGGGGGGATTTTTCTTTTGAGATTATGGACATGGACGGGCGCAGAATTGATAAGGTGCTGATCAGCCGCCTGCCCACACTGCCGGAGGAAACTGATCCATGATTCCGCTTCGCTTGCAGATAAAGGGTTTTCTTTCCTACCGCCAGGCGGTAGAGATTGATTTCAGCGAACTGCAGCTGGCTTCGATTACCGGCCACAATGGCGCGGGGAAATCCACCCTGCTGGATGCGATTACCTGGGCATTGTTTGGAGAAGCCCGCCGCCGCGATGATGCGATCATCAATAATCAGGAAGATGCCGCAGAAGTCATTTACGAATTTTTATATGAGAACAATCATTACCGTGTGCAGCGCAGCAAAGTCCGCCACAAAACTGCGCTGCTGGAGTTTTACACGCTCAACGAGCAGGGTGTCTGGAAGCCGTTGACCGAGCATTCCCTGACCGAAACCGAAAAACGCATCCGTTCGGTGCTGCGCATGGATTACCAGACCTTCATCAACGCATCCTTTTTCCTGCAGGGCAAAGCCGATCAGTTTGCCCAGCAGAATGCCGCCAACCGCAAACGCATCCTTTCCAATATTCTGGGGCTGGAAGTGTGGGAGGCTTACCGCGAGGCTGCCCGAAACCGGCTGCGGGACGCCGAATGGCAGTTGAAGAGTATTGAGACGCAAATCGAAGAAGCCGAAGACGAATTGTCCGAAGAAGAGGAACGGCGGAAGAAACTGGCGGAATTGAAAAAAGAGTTGAAACAGGTTTCCGCCCTGCGGGAAGCGCAGGAAAAACGGCTGGATGACCTGCGCCGGCTGGCGGCGGCGCTGGAGGAGCAGCACCGCATGGTCAACATGCTGGCTGACCGCCTGAACAGTGCCGAGCAGAAGCACAACGCCAAACTGCAGCGGCTGGAAGAACGCCGCCGCGAGGCAGACCAATTGCAAGAAACACTGGAACAGGCTGAGGTGATTGAGGCAGCCTATGCCGCCTGGCAGGCAAGCCGCGCCGAACTGGAGCGCTGGAATCAACTGGCGCAGCAGTTTCAACAGTTACAACAGCAGCTTGTTGAACCGCAAACCCTGCTGGAAAGCGAACGCGCCCGTCTGCAGGAAGAACTGCGCAGCCTGCAGCAGCAGGAAGCCCAGGTCAGGCAGCAGCTAGACCAGCTGGCTGAACTGCGCAACAAACGGCAGGGGTTGATGGATCTGCAGCAGGAACTGAAAGCCCGGCTTGAGGAGCGGGAGCAAATCCAACAGCAAGTACTGCAACTGAAAGAGCAATTAGCCAGCCGGCGGAGTGAAATTGGCAGCTGGCAGGAGAAGATGGACGCGCTGACAGAGCGGTTGGAACGGCTGCATGCCGATGAACAAAGCGGTGTCTGCCCGTTGTGCGGTCAGCCGCTGGGGGCAGCCGAGCGCAAAGCGCTGCTCAAGCAGCTGGAGCAGGAACGCAAAGCAGCCCAGCAGGCGGCTCAAAACCTTCAACAGCAGGTGGCGCAGTACCAGCGCAGCCTGCAGCAGCTGGAAAAACACCTGAAAGAAACCCAGACCGCCGATCTGGACCTGCAAGCCAATCAGCGGCAGGTGAGCGCGCTGGAAGCGCGTATTCAGCAGATCGAAGAGCGAAGCCAGGAGTGGCAGCGCGGCCCGGCAGCGCGCCTGAAAGAGGTGGAGCAAATTTTGACCAGCGGTCAGTTTGCGCCGGAAGCCCGCCGAAAAATTGCCGAAATCAAAAAGGCACTCGACCGGCTGGGATATGACCCGCAAGAGCACGAAGCCGCCCGGCGGGCTGAGCAGCAAGCCCGCACCGCGGAACAGGCCCTGCGCCAGCTGGAAGCCGCCCGCGCCCAGTTGAAACCCTTGCTGAATCAAATTGCCGAGCTGGAGCAGGAAACCCGGCAGGATGAAATCCAGATTCAACAGCTGCGCGCCGAATACGAGCAGATTGAAGAAAAGTACCGCCGGGAGTCGGCAGACCTGCCTGACTTGCAGGCGCTGGAACAGGAACTCTTTGCCCGGAAAGATGAAGAGAATCAGCTGCGCTACAAAATTGGCGCCGCCGAACAAAAGGTGAATGTGCTGGTCAGCGTCCGCGCGCGCTTGAAGGAAAACCACAACCGGCGGGAGGAATGCGCCCGCCTGATTGCCCGCTTGAAGATCCTCGACCGCGCCTTTGGCAAGGACGGCGTGCCGGCCCTGCTCATTGAGCAAGCCTTGCCGGAAATTGAAGCGCGTGCCAATCAAATTCTCAGCCAGCTTTCCAACGGTGGCATGAATATCCGCTTTGAAACCCAGGCTGAGTACAAGGACAAAAAACGGCAGGACAAAAAAGAAACCCTGGATATCATCATCAGCGATTCGGCCGGCATCCGTCCTTATGAGATGTACTCCGGCGGCGAAGCCTTCCGCGTCAATTTTGCCATTCGACTGGCGCTTTCGCATGTGCTGGCAAACCGGGCCGGCGCCCGCCTGCAAACGCTTTTCATAGATGAGGGCTTTGGCAGTCAGGATGCCGAAGGCCGCCAGCGGTTGATTGAGGCGATCAATGCGGTCAAAGAGGATTTTGCCTGCATTCTGGTCATCACCCATCTGGATGAATTGAAGGATGCCTTCCCGGCGCGGATTGAGGTTGAGAAGAACAATCACGGCTCGACCGTGCGGGTGCTGACCTTATGAGCCTGATTCCGATCCGGGTGGGTATTCAACAACGCATTTTACCCAATTACCGCGCGCCTTTCTTTGAGGCATTGGGGGTGGCCTGCCCGCGCGGGCTGGGGGTATTTGCCGGTTTGCCGCGTCCCGGCGAAGCGGTTGAATCCCAGCGGACGCTTCAATCCGCCGAGCTGAGCCGGGCGCGCAACCTGCACCTGTTTGGAGGGCGGTTTTACCTGTGCTGGCAGGCCGGCTGGCGCAGCTGGCTGGAAACATGGCAGCCGGAAGTCTTGATTCTGGAAGCCAACCCGCGTTACCTCAGCACACCCTTGATGATGCGCTGGATGCGCCGCCGCCGCCGTCCGCTGATTGGCTGGGGATTGGGCGCGCCGCTGGCGGAAAGCGATCGGGCCGGTTTGGAAAAGGTAATCTGGCAGCGGTTCATAATCCGCTTCGATGCGTTGATCGCTTATTCCCAGCGCGGCGCCGCGCAGTACGCCCGGCTGGGATTCGACCCTCAGCGGATTGTGGTAGCGCCCAATGCGGTTGCGCCTCGTCCGCTTCAGCCGCCGTCCCAGCGCCCGGCGCAGTTCGAGGCCGGCCGGCCGTGCGTGCTGTATGTGGGACGGCTGCAGGCCCGTAAACGGGTGGATTTGTTGCTGCGCGCCTGTGCAGACCTGCCGCAGCAGGTTCAGCCGGAGGTGTGGATTGTCGGCGACGGGCCGGTGCGCGCTGAATTGGAGGCGCTGGCTGAAAGCATTTATCCCAACACCCGCTTTTGGGGAGCACTTTTCGGCAGCGAGTTGGAACCGCTCTTTCAGCAGGCCGACCTGTTTGTCCTGCCCGGCAGCGGCGGACTGGCGGTGCAGCAAGCCATGGCCTATGCCCTGCCGGTGGTGGTGGGTGAAGCCGACGGCACCCAGTCCGAGCTGGTTACGGAGCAAAACGGCTGGCTGCTGCCGCCCGGCGATTGGACAGCCCTGCGCGATACCCTGTATGATGCGCTGAGCGAGCCGACCCGCCTGCGCCGGATGGGGCTGGTTTCCTATCAAATTGTGCACGAGCGGGTCAATCTGGAAGCGATGGTGGATGCCTTTGCACGGGCAGTTGAACTGGCCGCGTACCATTGTGGTTACCCGTTGCAGCGGGCAAATCCGGGTGGAGATTGAGTCATGCACATTCTGCTGGTCGCCGATGGGCGCAGTCCGATTACCTTGCGCTGGCTGGATAACCTGCGTGAACTGGGATTGACCTTTTCGCTGGTTTCCACGTTTCCCTGTCCGCCGCCGCCCGATGCAGCCCACTTTGCCGTGCTGCCGGTTGCCTTCAGCGGGCTGACGGGTGGACAGGCTGTTTCTTCTGCGGGCGCAGGCGGGGGTAAGGCAGCCACTTCCGCCCGACGCCGCTGGGTGGCCGGCCTGCGCCGCATTTTGCTGCCGCTGCGCTACCGGCTGGCGCCGCTCAGCCTGCCGCGTTCGGCACGGCGCTACCGCCAGGCGGTGCAGGCCATTCAGCCGGATGTCGTCCACGCCTTGCGTATTCCATTTGAGGGTATCCTGGCGCTTGCCACGCCGCAGGATTTGCCGCTGGCGGTTTCCATTTGGGGCAATGACCTGACCCTGCATGCGCCCGCCACGCCCCAAATGTCTCGCTGGACACGGGCTGTCCTGCAACGGGCGGATGGATTGCACGCCGATGCGGCGCGTGATCTGCGCCTGGCGCGGGCGTGGGGCTTTGCACAGGAGCGTCCCAGCCTGCTCATCCCGACCAGCGGGGGGATTGATTTGCAGCGCATGCAGAAGGGGCTTCAGCCGCTGCCCGGCGAGCTGGAAGCGCGAATCCCGCCCCATCAATGGATGGTGATCAACCCGCGCGGGGTGCGCGCCTACACCTGTACGGCGGCGTTCTTTCAATCCATTCCACTGGTATTGCAGCACCATCCGCATACCGTGTTTGTTTGTCCCGCCATGCAGGGAGAACAAGAAGCAGAAAAATGGAAACGGCGTTTGAATCTGGATGAACGGGTGGTTTTACTGCCGCCCCTGCCGCAAACGCAGTTGTGGGGGTTGTTTGCGCGCAGCGCGGTTTCGGTTTCGGTGACTACCCATGACGGCACGCCCAACACCCTGCTGGAAGCCATGGCCTGCGGCAGTTTTCCGATAGCAGGCGATTTGGAAAGCCTGCGGGAATGGATCACGCCGGGCGTCAACGGGCTGCTGGTGGAGGGACACAAAGCCGATTCGATTGCGGCGGCGGTGGTGCAGGCGCTGAGCAGCTCGCAGCTGCTGCAGCAGGCAGCCGAAATCAATCGGGGTTTGATTGCCGGGCGGGCAGAAGTTCAGCAAATGCGCCTGCGTCTGAAGGAGTTCTATGATCGGGTTGTGCAGCGGGTAAAGGCCTAAGTTCGGTTACAAAAAGTGTGCTGATGGCTGTTCGTTTCTTTGTTCTCTCTGGAGGTTTTTCTCATGTCTCTTGAAACTCCACCGTCTGAGCAGATTCAGGCGTATATTGCCAGTCTGTTTGCTGTTGAGGATGAAGTCCTGCGTCAGATTCGGGAGCAGACCGTCGAACAGGGCCTGCCGCAGATTGCGGTCAGCGCTGAAGAGGGGGCGTTTCTGGCGCTGCTGGTGCGCCTGTGCAGAGCGCGGCGGGTGCTGGAGGTTGGCACCCTGGCGGGTTACAGCACCGTCTGGATGGCGCGCGCGCTGCCGGCAGACGGTTACCTGGTCACCATTGAAAAGTCAGCAGTCCACGCCGAAATCGCGCGGCGCAATTTTACGCTGGCAGGAGTGGAGGGCAAAATTCGTTTGCTGATAGGGCAGGCCAACCTGATGCTCAAAAAAGCGGCCGCCTTTGCGCCATACGACCTGATTTTTTTGGATGCCGATAAAGAAGGCTATCCGCAATATTACGAATGGGCTTTGCGGCACCTGCCGTCCGGCGGGGTGATTGCGGCGCACAATGCTTTATGGGGCGGGAGTGTGGCAGGTAATGTCAGCAGCCCGATCATCGAGGCTGTGCGCAGTTTTAATTTAAGGGTTGCACGGGATGAAAGGGTAGCGGCGCATCTTTATCCGGCCGGGGATGGCACCCTGATTGCGGTTAAAAAGTAAGTGAGGCGGTTTTGATGATGGGGAGCAATTTTCAATCACTCTTCCGGTGTTTTGCGGGTAAAATTAATAACAATGGTTGGTGTGCTCTAAGATTGGGTCGAGGATGAAATCATGAGTGAATCGGCGCCCATTCGGGTGATGCTGGTGGATGATCATGCCGTAGTACGCAGTGGTTTGAGCGCGTTTTTGATGGCATTTGATGATCTTGAACTGGTGGGAGAGGCGGAAAACGGGCGGCAGGCCGTTCAGCGCGCCGCTGCACTCCAACCGGATGTGATTTTGATGGATCTGGTCATGCCGGAAATGGACGGTGCTGCTGCAACCCGCCAGATTCGCGAGGCATACCCGCACATTCAAGTCATTGCGCTGACCAGTTTCCGTGAGGATACGCTGGTGCAGGCGGCTTTACAGGCAGGTGCGATCAGTTATCTGCTCAAAAATGTTTCGGCGGATGAACTGGCCCAGGCCATCCGCGCAGCGCATGCCGGGCGTTCTACGCTGGCACCGGAGGCGGCGCAGGTGCTGATTCAGGCGGCCACCCGCCCGGCTGCCCCCGTGTTTGAATTGACCGAGCGCGAGCGGGATGTGCTGATCTGGATGGTGCGCGGTTTGAGCAACAACGAAATCGCTGCCAAACTGGTGGTCAGCCCCTCGACGGTCAAGTTTCACGTCAGTAATATTCTGTCAAAACTGGGAGTTTCCAGCCGAACCGAAGCGGTTGCCTTTGCGCTTCAGCAGCGGTTGGTTGAATAAGCCGGAAGAAAGGTTTACCCCTACCCATGTGCAGGGGAGAAAAACCCTTCCCCTGAACGTGCACATTTGGGTGTTTTAGGCTAAAATTTTGCCGGAGGTCGTTGGTGGAAACGTCGAATTGGATACCAAAGGATGCCATTCTGGTCACCTATGCGACCCGTTCAGGTTCTACGGCGGAAGTGGCTGAGGTGATTGCCTACGAAATCGGGCAGTTTTGCGGCCGGGTGGATGTTGCGCCAGTGCAGCGGGTACGTGATTTGCGTCCCTACTGGGCGGTGGTGCTCGGCAGTCCGGTGCGCCATGCCCGCTGGCTGCCGGAGGCAATTGCCTTTTTGAGCGCGCAGCGCGCTACCCTGCGCCTGCGCCTGATGGGGGTTTTTCAACTGTGCGGCAGCCTGTGTCAGGATACACCTCAAAACCGCGAGGCTGCCCGGCAGGCCTACGAGGAGATCCGCCGCACCTTTCCGGAATTTCGTCCCCTGGAAGTGGGCATGTTTGCCGGAAGGGTCAGCGAAGAAATGTTGCAGCACGCCGTCCACGGCGGGCAAGCCGCGCTTAAGCCGGGAGATTGGCGCGATTGGGAGGCCATCCGCGAATGGGGGCAGAAGATGGGTAAAATTTTATTCGGGATGTGCCAGCCATCCCTGCCTGTCCGCCTGCCGCCCGAAAAACTGTAAACCCTTTGTATAATCTTTCCCGCTGCTGAGATTGCGATTTTCATCAGCGCCTGTTTATAATCCAATCGTCAGGGTAATAACCGGAAAAGGAGAAGTGAAAATGACCTGGACAGTGGATCGTAAAAAAGTGCTGATTACGGGCGGCACGGATGGAATTGGCAAAGTGACCGCCTTGGAACTGGCTAATCGGGGTGCGCATGTGATCATCATTGGGCGCAACCCGCAAAAAACGGAACAAACCGTTCGGGAAATACGCGAGCAGAGTGATAACCCCAGAGTGGATTTTCTGATTGCGGATCTTTCGGAGCAGGAGCAGGTACGCCGGGTAGCCGCCGAATACCGCCATCGCTATGACCAGCTGCATGTGCTGATTAACAATGCCGGAGCATTTTTTGCCAAACGCGAATTGACCGCTGATGGTTTGGAGAAGACCTTTGCACTCAATCATCTGGCATATTTTCTGCTCACCCACCTGCTGCTCGATCTGTTGACGAAAAGCGCACCAGCGCGGATCATCAATGTATCCTCTGCTGCCCATTTTGGCGGAAAAATCAATTTTGACGATTTGAATGCCGAAAAAAGTTACAGCGGTTGGGGCGCCTATTCCAACAGCAAGTTGATGAACGTGCTGTTTACCTACGAACTGGCGCGCCGTCTGCAAGGCAGCGGAGTCACCGTGAACTGCCTGCACCCCGGCTTTGTGGCCACTCAATTTGGTAAAAACAATGGTGGGCTGATTGGTTTGGGGTTGAGCCTTGTACAGCGGGTTGGGGCAATTTCTCCCGAACAGGGCGCTGAAACTACGCTTTACCTTGCCACCTCGCCGGAGGTGGAAGGCATCACCGGCAGGTACTTCGACCAGAAAAAGGCAGTTGAGTCTTCCAAAATTTCACAAGATGAGGAAACCGCCCGCCGTTTGTGGGAGATCAGTCTGGAACTGACCGGATTGAAGGAAAAGACCGCCTGAAATACGCCTGAGTGAGCGGGCGGGTTATAATACTCCTGTCGTCGAAAAATTTCAGCGACAGGAGTATTTATGTGGCGTAAAAATCTGATTGGGATGGTTATGCTGCTGATGTCACTTGCGGCTTGTACGCAAGCCATTCAAACCCCGCCGGTGGATCGAAAAACACCCCTGCCCGGCTGGTATGACCCACGAGTGCTGACCCCTACACCGGTGCAGGAAAATAACCTGCCGCCCGATTCGTCCTTCTTTCCCCCGGCGGTACTGGCTGCCCGTCAGCTTCTGGCAGTATCATTGGGTCTGGATGAAACTGCCATCAGCGTGATTCGCGTAGAAGCCGCCGATTGGCCGGATGGCTGCCTTGGATTGGGTGCCGAAGAGGAAGCCTGCACCGAAGAAATTGTGCCGGGCTATCTGGTGGGGCTGCAAGCCGGTGATCAATTCTTTGAATTTCGCACCGACCTGGAAGGCGGGCGCATCCGCCCGGTGCCGGCCGTTCAAGAGGCTGCCGTGGCGGCTGCCCGTCGTCATCTGGCGGAACGGCTCTCACTTGCCATGCCCGCCGAGGCGGTGCTGGTAGAAGCACTTGCGGCAGAGTGGCAGGATTCCTGTTTGGGTTTACCCCAAGCAGGGGAGGAATGCCAGCCGGAGGTCATCAACGGTTTTCGGGTGGTCTTTGCCGTGCAGGGTTTGCAGTACATTTATCACACCAATGGCGATGGCAGCCAGCTGCGGCAGGCTGGAGTCAAGAGTGCGGATGATGGGCAGTCTTACCTGATTCTGATCTCCGGTTCCCAGGGTGAGGATTGTCGAATTATTCAGGTTGGCTTGGGCGGCCTTTCGGACGGGGCGTGTGGTAGTGTGCTCGAAGGGCGGTCTTTTGTCAATTTGCAGCGTCCGCTGGAACTGGCAGAGTGGATTCGCCAGTTTGCTTCGTTTCAAATGGAAACACCCTACGGCTGGCTGTCCTTTCAAGGGCGCGGCACAGGTCAGCCCGCGGTGGAAGAGGGCCGCGCCCTGGCGGCCTGGGCGGGGCTGGCAGCGGCCGAAGTGCGCGCCGGGCAACCGGCTGACCAATACCGCCTGCTTTTGTGGCAGCGCAGCGGCGGAATTGCCGGTTTTTGCGACACACTGGAAATTTACGAGAGCGGTTGGGCGTACGCCGCCGATTGTAAAAGCACCCCGCCTGCCTCACGCGGGTCATTGCGCCTTTCAGCAGATCAGTTGAAAATGTTGTATAATTGGGCAGATCAATTTGCGCCTTTTGACGCTCGCCGCAGCGATGGGGTAACCGATGGTTTTGAATACTCATTGAACTGGTATGGTCGGGGGGATGGTCAGGTGTCTTCCTCCCAAAAAGAGGATGTACTCAATTTTGCGGCGGAGATCTTTTCTCAAATTCAACCTTAGCCAACCGGCACTGGAAGCCAAGGTAATTGCTTCCGGTTAGGGGGAGGAGGCTCCCTACCCTCCTCCCCTGATTGATTCTGACTCTATTGGACTAATTTTCACAGCGGGATGATCCAGTCAACAGCAGTGGAACACCGACCTCGAGTGGCAGCCAACACAGGCCTGTTTGTGATGCTGGCACTCAGTTTTGGACTGAATCTTTACCTGCTCTTCCTTCAGCCGGTTGGCGTGTTGAGCCTGCGGCGGCTGGCTTTGGCGGCGGGAATTGGCGGGGCTTTGAGCGCGGGGGTCTGGTTTTTTGCGCGCCGCCGGGGATATTCCCTGACCGGGTGGTGGGGGAATTTTGTCCGCCGCAGCAATCTATGGCGGGCGGGACTGCTGCTCTCGGTGGTGCTGCATCTGATTTACCCCGCCCCGCCGGGACATTTGTTTGCACTGCCGGTGCGGCTGGAGTTGGAGTTCCTGCCGCTTTCCGGGCAGCCTGCTGAAGTCAGACTGGTCAGTTTGAACAACGGGATGCTGGATGTGTCTTACCGCGATATTCGCATCAACGAAACGGGCAGGGTACAGCCGGGCAGTGGGATTGTTTTTTCGTTGCAAGAGGCGGAGAGCGGAAAGGCGGCCTGGAGCGGCCGGGCATGGCGCAATATGAGGCTGGTTTTTACAACCGACCAGCCCGTGCAGGCGGTCATTGTGATGCAGGGCAGAGAAGAAAGGCTGACTTTTGACGAAGGACGAATGGCGGAAAGAACAATAACCCTGCCGGTGGGCAGCTGGTGGTATTACTGGCTGGTCAAAATAGTGATTATTCTGCTCGGCGGGATGAGTCTGGCGGTTGTGACCGCTTTGCTGCGCCTTTCGCCGCTGTGGGAGGATGGATGAGGCATTTGGGAAAACCTTTTGATCAAGCCGGCCGTTTTGGATTGTTGTGGCTCAGCCTGCTGGTAAATTTGTATTTTTTGATCTTCCAACCCCGCTCCGTTTTCAGCCTTCGAAGATTGGCGTTTAGTGTTGTTGTTGCTCTGGTATTCGCGTTGTTGTTGTGGTTTTTGAAAGAGCGGGGTATCACCGTAGCCGGCTGGCGGGGAATCACATCAAAGAGTTGGTGGATGGGGATTATCCTTACCGCAGTCCTGTTTCTGATCACCCCGGCGCCCACTTTGCATTCGCTGGTCGCTCCGGTTGAAGTGCGCCTGAATTTTGAACCGCTCAATTCAGAAGAAGCCGATTTTCAACTGGTCTGGTTGAACAATGGTTTGGGTGACCTGTCCTTCAACGAACTGGAATTGCCGCCAACCGCCCGGCTCACGTCAAAAGGAGTCTCTCTGAATGCCTGGCAGGGTCAGCCTGTGCAAATCCGCTGGCGCGGACGAATCTGGGACGAATTACTGGTGACTGTACGAAGCGAGGTGCCCCTCCGCCTGATTGCGCAGGTGGGAGACCAGCCGAGGGAGATTCTGGTGGAAGGCGGGTCAATCGAAAAAGGAATTCACCTGCCTTATCTATCGTTTGGATTTTATGCCGTTTGTTACCTGCTGGTGATGATGGTTGGCTCGCTCAGTTTGGCATGGCTGAGTCAGGTGTTTCTGAATGAGGTGGAGAGGATTTACCAGCGTTACCCGCCTTTGTTGGAAAAGTTAATTCAATATCTCCCCTTGGGGTCAGTTGTGGGTGTTGGCCTGTTTTACCTGCTAACGCTGCGCAGCGGCCATCCCTGGGGGGACGATTTTGCCCAGTACATTGCTCATGCGCGCAATCTGGCTCTGGGGCAGCCGTACACGGCGATTGGCATTCTGCACAACCCGGCGGTGGTGCTCGGGCCGAGCGCCTACCCGCCGCTCTTCCCGCTGCTTTTGGCGCCGGTGTATGCTGTCTTTGGCTTGAATCTGACGGCTTTCAAAGCGCTGGTTGTCCTGTTTTCGCTGCTGGGGCTGGTTGCTTTTAATGAATGGCTGAAAAAAAGAAAAGTTGCCGCCCCTCTGCGTGCGCTGGCTTTGCTGCTGGCCGGCCTGCATCCGTGGTACTGGAATTACAAGGACCAGATTCTTTCGGATATGCCGTTTGTGCTGCTGGGTTTGCTGGCGCTTGTGCTGTGGGAGATCTGGAATTCAGAAAATGGGATGAAAGTCGGCTGGCTGCTTGGGCTGTGCCTGCTGGCATCCATTGCGGCACGCAGTGTTGGGGTGATTTTGCTGATCGCCATCTTGCTGGATGCCGTTCTTCATCAACGCTGGCGGACAAGGACCTTTTTGCCGGTTCTGGCCGTGCCGCTGGCAGGTGGTATCCTGCTCAACCTGCTGCTGCCCGGCACAGGCGATTATCTGGAGCAGGCGCGCCGTTGGGACTGGACGGTACTGCAGCGCAATTTTAGTGATATGGCCACATTTTCCCTGCAAATCTGGCGCAGCGGCCGTCTGCTGGTTGGCGGAGTCAGTCTGATTGCCGTGATGGGATTGGGATTGCTGATTTTGGGTCTGGCTTCGCGCCTGCGTCACATCGGTGCAGCCGAATTTTACCTGCTGGGGACAGTGGGGATGATTCTGACCTGGCCTCACCCGCAGGGTTTTCGATTTTATTTGCCGGTTTTCTTTTTGCTGGTGTATTCTGTACTGGAAGGCTGGCGCTGGTTGCGGTTAAAGGTCAATCATGCCGGGCATGGCGCGTTCAAACCCATAGGGCTGGCTGCGGTCTGGCTGGTTCTGGCGCTGCTGGTAGCGGGTATTTTGGAAGGGTATCTGAAAGATTACCAACGCCTCCCGCTGATAGAATTTGAAAACGGAATTGGATTGCCCGCAAGTGAACAAATGTTCGAGTATATTCGTAAAGAAACCCGGCCAACCGATGTCATTGCCTTTTTCAAGCCGCGCGCCTTATCGTTGATGACCGGACGGACGGCATTTGCTCCTTACTGGAACCCACAGCAGCCCCAGAGGTTGATTGAAGATCTGGCAGCCTTTCAGGCAGATTATCTGGTGGTGTGGAAGCCGGATTACTCCGATTTGGCGGCGTTTGCCCGTCAAAACTCGAATCGCCTCATCCTGCTGTTTGAGAATGATGATTTTGATATATTTTCCATCAGAGGAGCAGAATGATAAAAATCATCAAAGATTGGCCTGGTGCTTTATCTCCCCTCCGCATTATTGGGTATATGATTGGCTGGCTGAGCGTTTCGTTGAGCCTGTACTGGTTCATCTTCCAGCCGCGCGCGGCGGTCAGCCGGATTGCAATGGGAGTCAGCTTGCTGGCAGGTCTGCTGGCAATCCTGCTGGCAAGACATTTCTTCAATCGTCCTCCGGTGGAGAAATGGAATTTCAGAGAGCGTTTGGGGTTGGTTTTTGCCACATTGCTGATCACGGTGCTGCTGTATTTTGGTTATCCTCATCCTTCCATGGCTTTATTCACCCTGCCCGAACGGATCGAAGTGGAGTTTGTACCGCTGGAATCAACAGCCCATTCCGTTGAGGTTATCTGGCTGAATAATGGCATTAACGACATTTCCTATCAAAATGTCGACTGGCAGGGAGAGGTAGAAATCACCTCAGAGGGGGTACGCTGGCAGGAAGAAACCGATGCAACGGTTGGTTTTCGCTGGCAGGGACGGGGATGGGGGTCCTTCACCCTATCGGTGCAGGGGCGGGGCAGCTGGCTGATGCGGGTGAACAATCAGCGGCAGGCCTGGGAATATCGCCTTGAAGGGAAACCACAATTTTCCAGAACGTTTCAAATCCCGATAGGGACAGAAACTCAGCAGGGAATCGTTCTGGCATTGTTATGGTTGAATGCGGCATTCAGCATTGGGTTTGTTTTGGTTAACATTCTATCTTCAAACGGCGCAATCTTCTCACTGCAGACGCCGGACTGGGTATTCACCCGCCTTCTGCCCTTGCTCATCGGGATCGTGGTTCTGGCAGGCTGGGGGTTGACGTTTTCGATTGCTGCACACAACCGCCTGTACGCCGATGATTATTGCTATCTGAATGTGCTGCGGGGCTACGGCTGGTGGGGGGCAGTCCAGAATTTTTATCAGACCATCAATGGCCGCTTCATGAGTCATGTGTTTAACTTTACCTTGCTTGAGACGGGAAGTGCCAGCGTTCCGCTCGGGCCGGTAATCTTGCTGGTGGGGTTGGGCGGCAGCTTTTTGTTTGTCCTGAAGGTAATTTTTCCGACTTTCAGGCCGATAAATCGCATCATCATCAGCATAATGACGGTATTTTTAGCGTTTATCATCTCATCGGACAAGTTTCAGGCTGTCTTTTGGACTTTGCATGCCTTGATTGTTACCGGCGGTTTGTCCTTTCTGATGCTGGGATTGGGGGTGTGGCTGCGTTTTGCAGGCAAGCCGTACAGATTTGCGGATTTGGGACTGATGTTCTTGTTATGCTTCTTGAGCGCGGGCTTCCATGAAACCATTGCAATTTTAGGAGGGTCTCTCTTTTTCGTGCTTTCCTGGCTGGAATGGCGTAGGAGCCAACAGGACAAATCCCCTCGCAGGCTGCCGGCAGCCCTATCTGGTTTTGGAGGGGTGGTGCTCGGTTTTGGGCTGGTGGTTTTCTCTCCCGGTAACTATACTCGTGTCAATACGATTGGGGTTTCCACAGATGCTAGCGAGGTGCTTAATTCTGCCGGCACAATGATGGTCAAGAATTTCTCCCTCTTGTTGGGTGGTTTGATAAATGGTGTCGGCTTCCCATTGCTGGTTTTTCTACTGGTTTTTCTGATGGGTATGGGCTGTGGCTGGTTTGTCAACTCCCGTTGGAGTTCACTTTCAATTCCGCTGCGGATGTGGGAAAAAATCATCTTAATCCTTTTCCCCTTGCTGGCGACGGTGATGATGTTCGTCCCTTCGGCTTTCCTGGGCGGTTATTTTCCGGAACGTTCGCTGTTTGTCCCTCAGGTGGTGCTGGTGACGGGTTGCTTTGGTTTGGGAGTTTGGGCGGGCGCGTCTCTCAAGGCGCGGGGGATTTCTCCAAATTTCAGTGCCGCGTTGACGACAGCGATACTGGTTTTTGCGGTTGGTTGGATGTCTTTGCAGCAATTGACCGCCATGAACGCTCAAATGCGCCTGCATGCGGCCGAATGGGACGCCCGCGAACGGTTGATTCAGCAGGCGATTCAAGCAGGCAAAACACAGGTATGGGTAGCGCCTTACCGGTATAATTTTGGTCTGGATCTTCATCCAAACCCACAAAATTGGCTGACTCTGTGTATCGGCGATTATTACGGCATTCCGGTCTATCTGGATCACGGCAGGTAATCATGAGCCTTTCTCCTCACCCGGCTGTGGAAAATTCCCCAAAGGTTGATCTGGTCATTCCCGTTTACAACGAAGAAGAGGCAATTGCGGCTTTTCATCGGCGTTTGCGGGCAGTTATTGACCCACTGCCGTATTCCTTTACGATCCTGTATGTCAACGATGGTTCGAAAGACGCCACTGCTGAGCGGCTGACCGAAATTGCCGCTGATGACCGGCGGGTAACCGTCATCGAGCTGAGCCGTAACTTCGGACATCAGGCCGCCCTGACCGCCGGGCTGGATCACAGCCGCGGCGATTTTGTCATCAGCCTGGATGGGGATGGGGAACATCCTCCTGAAATGATCCCGCAAATGATGCAGCTGGCGCTGAACGGCTATGAAGTGGTGCTGACCCAACGGGTGGAGGGGCAGCAGGCCGGCTGGTTCAAGCGCTGGACTTCGGATGCCTTTTACCGCTGGCTTAACCGGTTGAGCAACACCCGCATTCTACCCGGTAGCGGAGATTTTCGCCTGCTCAGCCGCAAAGCCGCCGATGCGCTGTGTCAGATGCGCGAATATCAGCGATTTCTGCGCGGCATGGTGGCGTGGATGGGCTTTCAGACGGTCATTTTGCCGTATTCCCCAGCCCAACGCATTGCGGGGCATTCCAAGTACTCCCTGCGAAAAATGCTCAAACTGGCTGCCGATGCTCTCTTTTCGTTTTCGCTGGCACCGTTGTTCATTGGCATCTCTTTGGGCGGTGTATTCTTGCTGCTGGCGCTGATCGAGGTCATCTACGTGTTGAGTTTTTGGGTCACCAACCGGCAGGATACCCTGGCGCCCGGCTGGAGTTCACTCATGTTCGTGCTGCTGGTGGTGGGCGGGGTGTTGATGATTACCCTCGGCATCATTGGCGTGTATGTCGGCTTTATCTTTCAGGAAGTCAAGCGCCGTCCCATTTATTTCGTGCGCCGCATCCTGAGCTCAGCGGAGGAATCGGCCTCACCCCATGAGCAGGCTTGAGCGCTTTTCAAACGATCGGACTTATCCCTTTTTGTTGCTGCTGGTTGTGTTGCTGGCGCATGGCTTGCTGTTCCTGCGGCAGGGCTATTACTGGGATGACTTTCCCATCACCTGGATTGCCGAAACCTACGGCACGGCCGGTTTAGCGCGTTACTTTTCCACCAACCGGCCGATTTGGGGGTTGTTGTATCAATTTTCGGCCGGGTTGGGAAATCTGCCGTGGGTGTGGCAGTTGTTTGGCCTGTTCTGGCGCTGGCTGAGCGCGCTGATCTTCTGGCTGCTGCTGCGGCAGGTCTGGCAGGACCAACCCCGCACGGCAGGGCTGGCCGGGCTGGCGCTGGCGGTTTACCCGGCTTTTGGTCAGCAGGCCATTGGGCGGGTGTACGGTCACTTTTTCTGGGTGATGACCTTATTCTTCTTTTCCCTGTATGCCGGTGTGCGGGCCTTGCAGGCCGGGCGGGGCGGTTGGGGCTGGTTGGTGGCGGCGCTTTTTACATCGCTCATCAATTTGCTGACGCTGGAGTACTTTTTCCTGCTGGAGCTGGCCAGGCCGTTGTTTTATGCGGCTGCCTTGCGGCAGAAAGAGGAAAGGGAGAATTTTCGGCTGAGCCGTATTCTGCTCCATTCTGCGCCTTTTATGGTGCTGTTTGCCGGAGCAGCGGTCTGGCGCGCCTTTTTCTTTCCCTATCAGACCAACAATTACGCCCCGTTGCTGTTCCAAAACCTTCAAAGGGATTTTTGGGGCACGCTGCTGACCCAAATCGGCTCGGCTGCCGTGCAAATCCGCACGGCGGCGGTGCTGGGCTGGATGGATGCTTTCCGGCTGCCGTCTTTTGCCGGGCTGGGACGGTTGAGCAGTCTTCTCTACGGGGTTGTGCTGGCTGGCTGCGCTTTGCTGACCGTGCTGATCCTGCACTCGCAAGGGAGCGAAGCCACATTTTCCAGCCGCCGGCGGGCTGTTTTCCAAATGCTGGTGATTGCCGCTTTCTGGCTTTCTCTCGCGGGTGTGCCGTTTTATGTGACCGGCCTGCCGGTGCGTCTGGAATTTCCGAATGACCGTTTTACGCTGGCGTTTCTGCCCGGCGCGGCGCTGCTGGCTGCAGCGGTGGTGGAAAGTCTGCCGCTGAAAGCCTTTGTCAGACTGGCTCTGGCCGCGCTGCTGATCGGTTTCAGCGGTGGGCGCGACTTCATGACCGCCAATGATTACCGCCGCGACTGGGAGCTGCAAAAAAACTTCTTCTGGCAGCTGGTCTGGCGGGCGCCGGGACTGGAAAAAGGCACAATTTTGATGACCAACGACCTGCCGCTGCGTTATTACAGCGATAACTCGCTGACCGCGCCGTTGAACTGGATTTACGCGCCGCAGGAACCTTCGCTGCAAATGGCCTATCACCTGCTCTACCCGGCCGTGCGGCTGGGTTCTCCCACCCTCAGTGACCTGTCCCCCGGAAAACCGGTGCACATTGATTATCTGGCAGCCACCTTTTCCGGCAGCACCGATCGGGTCGTGGTGCTTTACTTTCAGCCGCCGGGCTGCCTTCGGGTGGTGGATGGCGAAGTGGAACGGGATAATCTCTTCCTGCCGGCCCTGATTCGAGAAGCAGCCGCCAATCTTTCTTCCAATCGCTGGATTGTAGCGCAGCTGGAGCAGCCCGCTCAGCCGCCAGCCTTTTTATACGGAAATGAGCCAGCCCATGGCTGGTGTTATTATTACCAGAAAGCCGACTTTGCCCGCCAGCAGGGCAACTGGCAGGAGGCTGCTGCACTGGGTGATGAAGCCTTCTCGCTGAAGGACTACCCGAACGATCCGGCCGAGCGGATGCCCTTTATTGAAGCCTACGCTCAGGTTGGACGCTGGCGGGACGCACTGGAGCAAACCCGCCTGGCCGCAGATATTTCACCGGCAATGCAGCCGGTGTTGTGCCGATTGTGGCAGCGCATTGACCGGCAGACGGAAGCAAGCCCACAAAAAGCACAGGCCAGCGCTGAAATTGCAGACTGGCTGAATTGTGATATAAATCCATAAAATAACGTGAGCTCGGGATAAGATCAAAACCTTGTATGCAATGCCAATCACCCCCACCTTCGCCTTCCCCCAAAATCGCAGGCGCGATTTTGGGGGAGGCGGG
>Ga0067045_1028350_pt1 | contig 35731 bp, 3 predicted proteins | sample TerdegcTABiofilm_FD_59184 | JGI IMG/M metagenome (GOLD analysis project Ga0067045, IMG submission 59184) | Combined Assembly of (Gp0054472, Gp0054536) Wastewater bioreactor microbial communities from Singapore -Terephthalate degrading...
AAAAGTCTTTTTTATTGTCATTGCGAAGCAAAGAAGGAGCTGTGGCAATCTCAGCTCTGATGATTTTGAGATCACCACGTCGTTTTGCTTTCGCAAAACTTCTCGTGATGACATAGAAATTTAAGGTTTTTCAGCAATCCCAAATTGGATGGCAATTAACACCATATTTGGTTTGTCTTTTAAAGAGTGAGCAGTATAGAACCAAAAACTTTTTCGCAATGCTACTCATTGCGGCTTAATATTATGAGATACAAAAAAAGCCCGCGCTTTAACGGCGCGGGCTTTGTATTTTAAAATATTATTATTATTGGTTTAACGAAGCAAGCTGTTGATACAATTTAAACCGGTTTTTGGCGTCTTTCTCCGCAAGCTCCATCAGTTTTTTAGCGCGTCCGGAATCGGTTTGTTTTAAAGACCGATACCTGATTTGCCCGTAAGCGTATTCCTCGAAACTGATCGACGGTTCTTTCGAATCGAGCTGGAACGGGTTTTTACCCTGATCCGAAAGCGATGGATTATATCTGTATAACGGCCAGTGCCCGCAGTTTACGGCTTTTTTCTGCTCTTCGATGGTATATTTCATGTCAATTCCGTGAGCAATACAGTTGGAATATGCGATAATCAATGAAGGCCCGTCATAACTTTCCGCTTCGGCAAACGCTTTTATCGCCTGATTCGGATTCGCTCCGAGAGCAATTTTGGCTACGTAGACATTTGCGTAAGCGATTGCCATAAGTCCCAAATCTTTTTTCGGCATGGATTTGCCGGCTTCGGCAAATTTGGCCGTCGCGGCTCGCGGAGTCGATTTCGACATCTGCCCGCCGGTATTGGAGTAAACTTCAGTATCGAGCACAAGAATATTAATGTTTTTTCCGGAAGCAAGAACATGGTCTAAACCGCCGTATCCGATATCGTAAGCCCATCCGTCCCCGCCTATTGCCCATACGGATTTATTAACCAGATAATCCGCGATATTCAAAAGCCGTTCGGCAGTAACTCCGTTATTTTTCGCAAGTTCCTGTTTGAGCAGTTCAACCCGTTTTCTCTGATCTTCAATTTCCATTTGATTTGTCTGCGGAGCGTTTATTATTTCATTAATCAGGCCGGAACATATATTTTGGCTGATCAGCTCGCTGGCGAGTTCTAACGCGTGTTCTTTGATTTTATCTACCGCTAAACGCATACCGAGCCCGAATTCGGCATTGTCTTCAAATAACGAGTTCGACCACGCAGGGCCTTTGCCGTCTTCGCGTTTGCAGTAAGGTGTTGTAGGCAGGTTGCCTCCATAAATCGAACTGCATCCGGTAGCATTGGCTATAAGTGCCCTGTCTCCGAAAAGCTGGGTCAGCAACTTTATATACGGTGTTTCTCCGCAACCCGCGCACGCACCGGAATATTCAAATAACGGCTTTTTAAATTGACTCCCTTTAACCGATACGAGATTGTATTTCGTCGGGTCGGTTTCAGGTATAGAGAGAAAATATTTGTAATTTTGCGCTTTTTTCTCACGAACTGGAGGCTGTTGTGCCATATTTATCGCTTTGAATTCGGTTTTGTTGCCTTGTTCATCTTTCTTTGCCGCAGGACAGTTCTGCACGCAAACACCGCAACCGGTACAGTCTTCAGGAGCAACCTGAACGGTAAATTTCAGCCCGGCAAGTTCTTTGCCTTTTGCGTCGGCGGATTTGAAATCTTTAGGCGCATCGGCAAGGTACTGCGGATCATACGCTTTTATTCTTATTGTGGCATGCGGGCAGATCAGCGAACACATCCCGCACTGGATACATACCGCCGGATCCCATTCTGGAATTTCATTGGCGATATTGCGTTTCTCATACTGCGATGTCCCTGACGGAAACGTGCCATCAACCGGCATTTTAGATACCGGCAGGGCGTCTCCGTTGCCTTCTATAATTTTGCCGATAACATCGGTTACAAATTCCGGCGAATCGGAAGGAACAGGGAGCCTCATTTTTAAACTTCCTGTAACTTCCTGCGGGTATATTATCTCATTTATGTTATTTAAGGTAGAATCGACGGCTTCGTAATTCATTTTGATTATTTTTTCGCCTTTTCTGCCGTAAGTTTTGTAAATGGCTTTTTTTATTTCATCCACAGCCTGATTTACCGGCAGAATACCAGAAATAGCAAAAAAGGCTGTCTGCATAATTACGTTTATTCTCAAACCGAGCCCGAGTTCCTGCGCGAGTTTTATTGCGTCAATAGTATAAAATTTAATCTTTTTATCGATGATTTGTTTCTGAACTTCAACAGGAAGACAGTTCCAGACTTCGTCTTTAGAGTAAGGGCTGTTCAGCAGGAATATCGAACCCTGTTCGGCATTCTTGAGCATATCGTATTTTTCTAAAAACGAAAAGTTATGGCAGGCGATGAAATTCGCCTTGTTTATAAGGTACGGGCTTTTGATAGGCTCTTTGCCAAATCTCAGGTGCGATACAGTAATTGCGCCGGCTTTTTTGGAATCGTAAACGAAATAACCCTGCGCGTAATTATCTGTGTTTTCGCCAATGATTTTGATTGAATTCTTGTTGGCGCTTACGGTGCCATCAGAACCGAGCCCGTAAAACATTGCACGGTAAATACCGGGATGATCAGTTGTGAATTCAGGATCGAAATCGAGGCTGGTGTTGGTTACGTCATCGACAATTCCAACAGTGAAATGGTTTTTAGGGGTATCAGATTTCAGATTATCAAGTACCGCTTTTGCCATTGCAGGGTTGAACTCTTTTGAGCCTAAACCGTATCTTCCGCCGACAATTACGGGATATTTTTCGAGTTTAATTTTCCTTTCGGCCATCGCTTCGCCGATAGCGGTTCTCACATCCAGATATAACGGTTCGCCGAGGGCACCCGGTTCTTTTGTCCGGTCAAGCACGGCTATTTTTTTAACCGAAGAAGGTATCGCATTTGCCAGCGATTCCATAGAAAATGGGCGGTACAGCCTGACTTTCACCACACCGACTTTTTCGCCCTGTTTTACAAGGTGCTCTACGGTTTCTTCCATACATTCCGCGCCTGACCCCATCATGATTACTATTCTGTCAGCATCGGGAGAACCGACGTAATCGAACAGATTGTATTTTCTGCCGGTAAGATCGGCAAACTTTTTCATTTCCTCAGTAACTATTGAAGGTACGGTTGTATAAAACCGATTGACTGTTTCACGTCCCTGAAAAAACACGTCGGGGTTTTGCGAAGTCCCTTTTATCACAGGATGATCTGGTGATAAACTTCTGTTTCTGAAATCTTCGATCAGTTTATCGTCCATCATTTGCGCCATCTGATCTTTTGTTACCGCTTCGATTTTCTGAATTTCGTGCGATGTCCTGAACCCGTCGAAAAAGTGCAAAAACGGCACTCTCGACCTGAGCGTAGCGGATTGGGAGATCAGCGCGAAATCCATCGCTTCCTGAACGTTGCAGGAACAAAACAGGGCAAACCCCGTTGATCTGGTTGCCATCACATCCGAGTGATCGCAGAATATCGACAGCGCCTGAGCGGCAAGTGATCTGGCGGTTACGTGAAATACAGTCGGAGTAAGTTCTCCGGCTATTTTATACATATTTGGAATCATTAGAAGCAGTCCCTGTGATGCGGTGAACGTGGTTGTTAATGCTCCGGCTGACAACGCGCCGTGAACTGCGCCGGACGCTCCTCCTTCTGATTGAAGTTCTGAAACTGAAGGTATTGTGCCCCAGATATTTTTTTCACCTGCGGCTGATTTGGCGTCCGCGATTTCTCCCATAGGAGACGAGGGGGTAATCGGGTATATAGCTATGACTTCGTTTGTGGCATGAGCAACTTCTGCGACGGCGGCGTTTGCGTCAAGCGTGATCATTTTCTTACTCATCGAATCTAAACCTTCCTTTTAAAGATTTGTTTTTGGAACTTTATATGCAAAAGTTTGGATGCGTATTTAGAATTGTAAAACCAATTAAAATTGGAATATGATATTACATCGCGGGATGAATTACAAGCAAAATCCGAATTTAATTTATTAGATAAGCTCATTTTGAATTAGTTTAAGTGTAAATTTCCGTTATATGTTTAAGGTTTATCATATCGGCATTTTACAATTAAACAATAATTTTTTGGCGTATCAAATTTTTTTATTCGAACATTTTTTATAAGTAATAATTAACAACATAATCAGCATTTCTGGGCGACGATATCGTATTTTTTCACGATAAACTCTTCAAAAATACCGAATGTCAGGGCGTTGAGGATTCTTTTTTTTGCCCACGGCTTGAACATATCTATATTGGAGATAACCTTAACCACTTTCAACCCGTTTTCCTCAAACAGACTGATGATGTTTTTTCTGCAGAAAAACCGCAGATGCGTTCTATCGAATATTCCGCTGTGCTGGTACCTGAAATCGCCGTAAAATATTATATCTTTCAATGCCGTAAACGATCTTATTGTAGGTATGCTGGCGATAAAAACGCCCCCTTTTTTGAGGTATTGCGAATACGCCGCGACCACAGCCCACGGATCGCACAGATGTTCAAGCACTTCACCCGCCAATATAACATCGAAATACTCTTTTTCAATATCAAACACGGTTTGTTCAATATCGCCGGTAAAAAATCTGTCTATCAGAGGATGGTTCTGATTGCTGTTTTTTATTTTTACAAGTTCGATTCCGCAAACTTCCGAAGCAAGCCCCATTTGTTTGGCGGCAATGAGCGTATTTCCCCCTGCCGCCCCGATTTCGAGTATGCGGTTACCGTTTTTAGAGGGAATAAGGTTTAAAAGATCGTACCGGACAGTCTGGTAATAATACTCCTGTTTACTGGTTTGCATAAGAATATAATCCCATTAATTTTTAATTGATAACGGTTCGCTTTCCGTTTTGGAATATAAAATGCAAAAGACTAAAAAACTTTGTTCTTTTTAAAAAAAGAACCAAAAAATTTTTCGGAATGCTTCCCATTCCGGTTTGTTTTACTTAATATAATAACCCGATTCTACATAGATCAGGCAGCGTTATCAATTAAATTCCGGCTGTCGATATTTCCGGACGGCAGTATTTTATTTTCGCGCAGGGTAAATTCCAGCCCGGCTAACGAAAAATAGCCGGTATTTTTGCGGTTAAGAACATCGCGCACAGTTAAAGACGTATTTTTAATTCTCATATCGGCAGACTGTGAAGGATGAATATTGGCAAAAATCATAAGCGCATCGAGGATACTGCCGTCCCTGTCGGCTAAGATGGCGCCAAGTTTCGATGCTGTAGCCATTAACAGCGTTTTGTTTGAAAATACTTTCAGGTTCATTGCGCTTATATTGTAATCGGCGGTTATTGACATCAGGAAATTAAAGTATCCCTGCGATCCGTCTGCGGTAAACGAATTAACTATTTCGTTACCGAAAATTTTATCGAACCTGCCGGACAACTCGTCGCCCAAAATGGATTTTACCTGCCAGGTATTGAGTTTCAAAGAGAATAAAACAAGTTTAGCAGATCTTCCAACAGTCCTGTATTTCGCCTGAAGTTCGTCGATATACTGATACAATATTCGCCTGTAGTTTTCGTTAGCGGGCGTTTCTTTTGCCGATAAACCGTACTCATCGAGATCAAGTGCTATTACATCCGTATCGGATACATCGAAGCTGAGAAAACTTATTTTCTCCATGATCAACTGAAGGTTTACGGCTAAACTTACGCTAAATCCTGATTTATTAATCAGAACAGATAATTTATCAAATACTTCCTTATGAGATTCAGCCTGGCGTATACCCCTGAAAAATTCGTTGCGGTATAATGCCATCGCCGAAGGCAACAGTTCGCAACCGGAATTGAGGTACCCGATCATATCTTTAGGCCATTGGGGATTGAATTTCTCAAAAATTGAATCGATTTTATCCTGAGTATACGATTCTTCAACGGTTTCAGATGCTGAATTTTTTTCTTTTTGCTGAATACCGGCGGTTTGCGGTTCGATTTGCGGTTGCAGAATTCCATTATTTGCAGAACCCCTGTTTAAATAATTGCTGATTTCAGTTTTAAGACCATCGATTTGCGATGCGTCAACCTGATCAGGGCTAAAAACGCCGGTTCTCGCCGCGGCAATCAGTTTTAACATTTGTTCATCTTCAATGTTAAAAATCAGGGATGTAACCGCCTCAAACACGTCTTGTGTTATTCTACCGGAATTGAGTTCTTTTTCAAGCGCAGGTACCAATCCAAACTTAATATCATCCAAAGACGGCGATTCTATTGCATAATATCCTTGTTTTTCCAGAGCCTGTGTATTGTCGATAGTATTTGCAGCGACAAGGACGGCGGCTATCCGCATATCAGCGATATTATCGAATTCAAAATAAGGCTGATTCAATTGCGATACGATACCTGCAACGCGTGTATCGGCAATCAATCCGGTTTTTTCCCGCAATACAGTTACGGCGGTTTTCGTGTGGCTAAACAGCCGGTAATAAACCCGCATATAATTGTTGTATTTTTCTTTTATAGATTGTATCAGCGCACCTTTTTCGGCATCCGGCATAGATTCGTCTACTCCGGCGATTTCAAAAGACATCTGCGCGGAAAGAATATCTAAAATTTCATCTATGGGAACAAAAGGGTTATCGGTATTTACCATTACAATATTTCGCGCTTCGTTAAAAACTGTTCTGTCAATGTCAATTTTACCAAGATCATGAATAAGAGACCCTGATTCAAGCAGTTCCATATCAAGATCTTTTAATCCGGCCGCTTTTCCTATTACAGAAGCCAGAAGCATTACTCTGTTGACATGATTGTAATCATCAAAATATGCGCCGGGATTAGCTCTGTATAATGGCATAACCGCTTGAGCGGTGATTTTATTTTGAACAGGTATGTTATCTTGCGCAATACCGGTATCCGGCAGATTATCGCTGGGATTAACGGAAACGCCGGTCGTGCTGACGCCTGAATTCGGCGCTGACGGAACGGGAGCAACAGGAACAACCGGAGCACCGGCGCCGCCTTCGGGCGGTTTGACTGGTGATACAGGTGCACCGGTTTCCAGCCCGTCTTCGCCATTGTGTGGTTCATTAATCGGCACGTTCCTCAGATTATCCAGAGTTTCAATAAACAGCCTCTCGAATTTAGAAATAAATTCGTCGGCACTTGAGGATTCGCCGGAAACCGGAGGTATAGACGCATACAGGAGTTTACGTTTATCTTCAGAGTTCGTTTTTAATGCAAGGCGAACATAATTTAGCGGAATTCCAATCAATCTTAATCCAAAACTAATTCCGTTATAAATTATCTCAGGAATATTCGGTATGACAATACCGAGTGTTGAACCGATAAGATACCCCATCAAACTGCCGAGAACTACAACCAGAACAGGCATTGCAGAAGCGGAAATCCCAAACACCGTTATATGAACCACAGGTATAATCACCGCCAGCAGGCTCGCAATACCGACAGCAAATGTCTGTGTTCCTAAAATCAAAGCGATAATCGTTTCGGACAACAATGTGAATGCACCTCCTATATCCTGAGGCATTCCAGACAAAAAGACATGTATCGCCCCTACAGCCGATATAACCCCTAAAGTGACAAATGCGCGAAACGATTTCTGCGAAACCCTATCGCGGAAAATTGAGATCAATCTGCCTTTATAATCCAAAACCTGCCCGGGTTTGGGGGTAACCAGATACCTTATGGAACTCCAAATTGACGGGTTAGGATAATGGACTCTTCTGGATAACCTTTTCAGAATCTGGAGTTTCTGGAGTGAATCGAACTTATCGAGCGAAGATTTGATATTATTGAGTTGTTGTTCCGAATAATACATGCGGAGCCGGCTTAAAAACACTTCCAGCAGATCCGCCATAACCAGACGCTGATTTAACAGTTGTTCAAAATCTTTATAGCTGTAAATCTGATGTCCGGTTTCCGGTACAAGCTGTAAAATAAATTGTTTCTGAGCCTGCATATCAATCTGCCTGTACCTGCCGAGACTTATTGCGTTAGAGATAGAATCGGATAAATTATTCATCAAGTTAAATAACCGCAATGAATTTATCGGCACCAAATCAGCTAATCGAGTCAAATAATATGCTATCCGTTCCGCGCCAAGAAGCAGCCCTGCCAAAACCGCGAAAGCGGCAATACCTGCCGGAAAACCAGTTACAAGCATATAAAACCATACCAGAGCGCCTCCTGCGATTGGTCTGCTTAACCTTCTTATAACCGATCCTTTAAAAAATCCTACGGATTCTGCAATAAGCATAAGCAACGGAATCACGCCGGTCCACCATCCCCATAACGATATTGCCGCCACAGGAATTGCAAATTTAATTACAGTGCTCAGGAAATTATTTATTCCTTTGGTATTGAGTATTCTATGAGGGGCGGCTTTGTGGTATTTATTGCGCATCAAAGTTTTAATAATTTTCATAGGCCCTTGTGTGAGTGCAGGGTTGTTTGTTTCGCCGATTATATGCCTGAAAGCTTTTATCCGGTCGGCTAACGGCAAATTGGCGAGGGAGTTTTTCAAAGTCTCTATTTCGTTTTCGCTATAGAATCGGCGCAGATTATTTATTGTTTCGTTAAGTTCTTCGGATTCTTCAGTATCGGTTTGATTACCAATTATATCATCGTTACCCGCCGGAATATCAATATTAGCGGGTATTGTATTATGCCCGAATAGGGAATCGCCTAACTGCAAAGCTCTTACAGCCGAGTTTCGTCTTTCTTCAGGGAACGAATCGATATAATTTTTGACAGCCAGATCAAGCATTTCGTTAATTACTCTGTCCCCGCCGGGCACATTATCAAACGATTTCGCGATAGCCACCGCCACCCGGTAATCCACCATCGACAACCCGTTAGCGACGGGATTTTTAGCGGTAAGCTGAATCCATCGGATTACTTTAAATAATCTGCCGTCCCATTTATTATTGAGTTCATAAAGCATTTTCAGAGTATTATAAGACTGCGGCAATCCCGGAGGGAACGGCCCTACGCGTTTAGCCAAATGTCCGTACAGAGTGTAGCCGAAAATGATATAGTTTATCCATCCGGTACCACGCCCGACACCTTCATAACTTATTTCATCCCTGTTGAACGCTTTTGCGCTGAACAGGTTTTGCGCAAGTTTGCGCCATGAACGGAGATCTTCGGTATTCGCCCCGAACCGGAAGAAAGGATGGTCAAACACCGAATTCATACCATAGAGCATGCTCATTCCTTTACCGAAAGCGGCGGCGCGCTGAACGCTCTCCTCACCGGACACTCTGCGTTCGTACTGGTGTTCGACATAATCTTTAAGGTGCATTGCTATAGCCGGCGTCTCCGGCTGGTTTTCGGGATTAAATATTCCTCGAATACCAAACAGCGTGTCTTCTGCAAGAGCTTCGGCAGGTTCGTTGGCATTGGTTTCCATGATATTAAAACCGGACAATGCGGCCAGCCATGGCGGTTCGGCGAGCGTCATTACGGCAGACAGAATCGGAATCGGCCTTGCGTCATCGAGGGTACCTCCCCGTTCTCCGATTTTCACTCTTCCCTTAGTTGTACCGGGAAACATAGGTATGCCTATGGTTACCGGCCAGCGTGCTTCCGACCAGAATCCGCTTAGAGTATTAAAAGTATCTTTTTCGTTCAAACCAAACAATCTGCCGATAATAGCAACATTGGAATTTCGTAAAGACAGGTAACCGTTATCTCTTAAATCGGAACTTAACTTGGTAAGGTTTTTTATATCTTTGAGAGTAACGTAGTTAAACCTGTCGGAAGTTCCTTTAGGCGCTTCGGTTATTTTTCGCTTTTCGATATAACTGTTTACTGCATTCATAAGCCCGTACGGATTTTCCTGCGCCATACGTATGAGGTTATTAAGGATAATAGTTCCCTGCCGGGCAAACTCGACGTTGATATCTTCTATGGCAGGTTCAAGGCCTGTTCTCGAATAATTATACCACTGAAACCCCTGAGGCTGATCCTGAGTACCAGACGGCGAAGTTACATATTCCTCAAGAACCGTAGTCGGCTCAATAGATATCCCGCTGGTCAACGCGGAGCGGATTGTATCCGATGCCTGAATCATTTCCCGAGCAGAATCGGAAAACATTGCACTGTTATTTCGCATCGCATTCAGATAATTTCGCAACGGCATGAAATTCAGGTTTTCCCCTTTTTCCAGCCCGACCGATTTTTTTAAAGCCTGAAATTCGTCCTCGTCAAGCAGTTTTATCTTTGTTCCCAGTGAAACTGTGCTTAAATCGGTTCTTGCAAACTGTATCCCGTAATAAATATTGGCGCCCCAATAAATTAGGCTCAATATTGCCAGCGGAGCGGTAATTACCGCCACAGTCATTGAGACCGATGTAACAATGCCACCCGCAAATATCATTGCGAATACCGAACCTGCAAACGGAATAACCCCGTTTTTCAAAAGAAACTGGAGAGGCAGGGTAAATATGTAATGCATAAAATTGGTTTTCTTTTCGTAAAACATTTTGTCGATTATATTTGCTACGGTTTTATTGCGAAAATTGTTCAGGGATTCAAACCGGCGGTACATCTGTTTCCGGTTTTCGTTAAATACATTTGAATCAAACAATTTTTTTGCAGTTGTCTGGATTTTGCTGGGCCATGTGAATAAGTTAAGAACTAAAAGTTTAAATCCTCTTAAACTGCTTTTTATTCTGCCGTCAACTCTGTTATTAATCTGATTTATTCTTGAATCGAAGTTATCCAGCCCTTTTCCTTTAAGATTAAGCGCCCTGAACTTTTCAAGTATCTCAAACTCGTCTCTGGAAATAACCGTAAACTGGTTATCCTGCAGTCCAATAGACTGATAATACAAGTTTTTCCTGACCAAACCCAATATCTTAGCAAGTTCATTGCCTTTTGTTACCGATAACGGCTGGATTTTAGGCGAATCCGATACGATAATAACCTTCCATTCCGATCGGTCGCCGGAAGGCGGGTTGCCGTTACCGTCATGAACAATTATACGTTGGACAGGAGTACCGTTTCTAAACGCCTGATCGAACAAATACATCATGGCATCTGTAAACAACGCATCTATCTGCCAGTTTTTGGCAGTTACTGGCGATGATGTTATATGATATACTTTCTCCGGCCCTTTTTCCGATACCATACACCATGACCTTCCGCCTTTGAGGTCGCCTTTATCCTGAGCGTAAGCGATTATCGGTTCGCGCCCTGTATCGCCGAGTTGCCGTTCCAGCGCACCCGACCTGTGAACATCGGTATCGTGAGAACCGTGGTATGTCATACCCGCTATCGGGTTGTCTGCCGCAGAATATTCGCCGGAAACTTTATACAACATACCGACTGTATAAGCAGTTCGTTCGTCGAAATCTTTTCTCTGTAGGATTCCGTTTTCAAAAATTTCTATTTGAACCTGTTTTGAATCTATATTACCGATAGTTGCACCCAGAAAAGCAGTAGCTGTATTCTGCAGTGAATTTTCAGGGAAAAGCCCGCTAAGTTTTAACAGGTAATCCTGCACATTAACTAAGACCGCTCCTTCATGGGCAAGCCCCTTTTCCCATGTATCTATGATGCCGTCCTTCTCCGATCTTTTTATCATAAGCCGTTCATTTTCAACAGCGTTTAAGAAAGATAGTATAGACGCGTAAGAATCCGTCAGAAGATAAGAGTTGTTTCTAAACAGCTCAATAGGGATATGTACCCCTGCAATCTGGAGCAGTTCGAAAATCGAATTTGCAAAATCCATCCGCGCCCCGGAATCTGTAGCTAATTCATCTGATGAAGGAAATCTGAACTGCATATCCTGAATATTAAAAGTGCTCGCGCCTAAAATTTCTTTTTGACGTACAATATGCCCTTCCCTGTCGATAACATTTTTTCTTTGAAGAACTGATTTCAGTCTTGATTCGAGTTTATTGAATTGCCTCTGATTCTGCCAGATTCGATACCGGGCAATTTTCTCAACCATTGCCGGGCTGTAATACCCCTGCATAGCGGCGTTGATCGGATCCTGCAGTGCTCCGAAAAGCGATACCGGCACAATACTTATCAGAGTACCGACAGTCATTGCTTTCCATCTTGCCAGTGCGCCTTTGAATCCTTCATAAGGCTCAAACCCTAATTTCAAACCTAAATCAACCGGTATATACGATCCGGTAGAATGATCGAATATTTTAGAGAAATAATGCGGAATAAGGTCAAACCAGGACCTTTTAAATTCTGATCTTCGCTCCTGAGTATTTTCTTCGCTGTCTTTAATCGCTTCGGATACTTCAGGGATATATTCTTTATCGACATCCTGAAATCTGATATTTAATTGTATATTTCCGTATGCGTCACGGATCACGTCGCGTTTGATAAACGTCAGTCCCTGAAGAACAAGCAGAAGGGAATTCAGGTTTCTCGCTTTTGTGCCTGCGGTACCGAGATTGAAATCATATTTCGCTATCCGCCCTGTGGGAGTGATAGACAGCTCTCCGTCCCGGCCGGAAATACTTACTCCGCCAGGCAGGTAACTCAAAGTACCGTAATAATACGACCTGCTGTAAAATACGCCCTGAGTAGGTTTAAAAGTTCCCAGCGCGAGAATATCGGATTCTTCCATCTCTTTGTATTGGGGCAGGCGGCCGTGATGAGTTATGTTTTTTCCGCTTCCGTAATACGGGTTCTTCTCATCAGGATACGCTTTATAGTAACCGGCAATAACGGAAACTATATTGTTAAGAGTATCTTTTACCTGAGCGGCGGCGGATTCGTCAATTCCGGATATATTTATGTCAAAATCGCCTTCAAACAGTTTCGGGTCGAAATCAGGCAGTTCTATCTGCCGGTTTGTCAAATCATCGATAAATTCCTGCACATTGTTATACTGAGTTCCGTCCCGCATATATTTTTTGTCGAGTTCAAGAGGTTCAAACCGCACATCGAGAGCAAGCCTCGATCCGGTAAGTTCCGGCCGGACAACATGGATATGCCCCACTAACCATCGTCCCTGAACATGCATCACAAAAGAACACATATCGAGTTCAGATTTGGATATGATGTACGAGAACACCGGATGCGCCACATTCGCTCCCAGTTCAAGCCCGCGCAACGACCGCATCGCCATAGACGCGCTGTACTGGATAGTCTGTGTAATATTTTGAATCATTATTCCCCAAAACCATTTATTGAAGAACTTTTTCTCCGGCACATAAAACGGCACATATATTGCCGGCAAATAACCGTAAATACCCGGTGAAGACTCAATCGCTTCGATACCTTTCTGGACATTCACCCTGAGCATATTCCCTTCATCCTGAAGCATCATGTATTTTGTGTCTCTTATAGATTCTTCAATGATAAAACTGTGAACAATCTGTTCGGCGTCTTTTTTGTTCATCCTCTCGAGTTCGCCAAGCCCGTTATCTCTTGCCCAGATTCTTGCTTTTTCAATAGCTCTTGCGGCAAACTCCGTGGAATAATCGTAGGTTTTATTTTTATAATCTTCTTCTATCTTAAATTTCTGGTCGAGTTCTTCTCTTGTAAGGGAAGGTTTTCCTTTGATTTTGTTTATTATGATTTTAGCCGTGGTAACAATAGGCTGAACCGCAAACCCCGCGACAAATATTATCCTGTTGATTGCCCATGAACCGAGCCCGAACCCGAAATTAAATATGAGCACTTTTGCGATAGTAAAGAGCGTAAGCATTATCATCGGTACCCAGTAAAGAGCCGCCGGAAGCAAAGCTATCACCGGAGCCCAGAAAAACCAAGGAAGATGCAGTGTGGGCGTCATCAGCAGAAGCGGATTGATCAGCGGGTCGGCACCCCACAATGTGGGAATCATGGAAATCCATTTGAACGGCAGTGTCGGAAACCCTGTTGCCGGCAAAACAAATGTTCCTAAAAATATGGACACGCCCAACCATGCCAGTTTAAACGATGTTTTACCGAGAATATGAGCGTATCCTTCTCTGATCAGCCGTACGTAAAGACTTGAATAATAAGATAATTTTTTAAGCGGAGGATACTTATCGATTCTTTGCTTAGCTATTCCCTTAGGGCCTCGTAAAGTTAATTTTTCAGCTTCAATCAGTTTACTTTCGTCTTTTAGTCCGTCTCCGATAACGGAAATGGTATCCATACCGAACCGTTTCATTATGTTATGAAGCCTTATGAACTGTTTTTTGCGAACCGCCAGATCCGACGACCTTTTACCGGAGAACGCTCCTATCTGCAGGACAGTAAGTTCGTCAAATCCCATTTCTTTAATCAGCCTTGAGAGTAATCCTTCTCTTTTCAGTTCACCTTTTTGCCGTTTTTCTCTTGTTTTCTGAGTCCTGCCAAGGGCAAATCGCCGCAGGCTGTCGCGAATTTTTTCAGATCCGAATGAGAGTCCTATCAATCCTATAACTCCGTAGAGGATTCTCGCAAGAATCAGATTGATCAGGTTAGCGCGTTTGAATTCAGGGCTGAGATCCGCCGCAGGCGGTTTTAGTGTGGTGTCCCTGTCTAAATTTTTTATTTCCGGCTGAGATTCGTATTTCATTTCACCGCGCGCTTCATCGGGGGTAACTTCGTCTTTGGCGCCTTCTTCGATTTCTTTTATCGACTGAGCCGCCGCATTTAAATTAGAGCCTTTTTCCTTAAGGTCAAGTTGTGCAAGTTCAAGTTCTCTCTGGCTTCGGTAGAGAAACCTTCTTGCTTCTTCGTATTGAATATTTGAATGTTGCAGTTGTTTTACGGCTTTTTCGAGGTTTTCTTCCGACCATTTCTGCATTTTCAGTTGTTCGTTATAATTTTTCAGCATTGCCTCAAAATGTTCGGCCGCTCTTTTCACGTTTTCCTGCTGGTCGACGAGCACAAGCTGAGTTAATATATATTGAGATTGGCGTGTAAGCACGTTGAACTGAGCGTTACCCACAACGCTGTCGGTTTTCGGGCGAAGGTTAAGCGACAATCCAACCATATTCGGATTAGTCCAGTTCCAAGCGACTCTCACAAGGCCGCCGTACAAAGAGAGAGAAACCGGCGGTTGCTGTACCGCCTGCACAAGCTGAGCCGCCAGAGAACTGGTATCGTTTCTATCTACCCCGACATAAGGTGTTCCCGCCCCGAAAACAGCATCAATCCCGTATCCCGGCAAAATAGCGCCCGGATCATATGCGGAGAATTTCTCGTTGAACTCTTTTTCCACACTGCCCCGTTGTGAAATTCTGAACAGCCGATGGAAAAAGGTATCGAAATTAAAATAAGATTTGCGAAGATCCTTCTCAGCCTGCTGTAATTTTATTGTAGTCCCCACTTCGCCAAGTTCGGTCATATACAGCGACTCTTTGGCGATTCTTGTACCCGATAAAGCGGTAATCAGTTCCACAAACGCCTGTTCGGTTTTATCTTTCCACAACTCAACCTGAATTTCCGACTGACGCATATTTTGAGCCGCCTGCTGTACGTCTTGCTGGGCGGATTGCACACCCTGAGCCACGCGTTCAAGGTCGCTTTGCGCAAACTGACGGGCACGCACCGCCTGATTGTATTCGTCTTCGGCGATATCTCTGTTTCTGACAGCCAGTTCAATTGATTTTACCGACATATCTTCAGGTTCGGCAACTTCTTCGGTAATAAAATTATGTTGAGCATCCGGCGTACCGAGTCTGCCGGCTCTCTCAAGCAATGCGGAATACGCGTTTTCCATACCTTCCCTATCGCGCATTGCGATTTTAAGCCGTCCCCGCAAATCCTCAAGTATAGGAGCTATTTCCCGCAACGCCATTATCACGTTTCCGCTGATTATCACTTCCTTCCCATCGATGATGAATTTCACAGGTTCAATTTGCGCTTCAGGTTTGCTGGCAATATCGACTCCTCTTCTTAACATAGCGACGTCATACTGGTCTTTCTGGAGCTGAGTATCCATAGCGTCAACCTGTTCGGCGTATTTTAGGAACAGTTCGGCAGATTTGCGCATCTGGATCATCTGATCCTGAAGTTGGGGGTATTCCTTAAGCAAATCGCGTTGTTTTTGTTTTTTGTCTTTTCCGATAAACGTTACCGTAAGCCCTAAAGGGTTATTATCGCCAAGAAAGTGCCCGAAATCGAAACTGAACGTGCTTCTTCCGCTCAATATGCCGGAAGGCACAAGCGGATCAATAATTTTGCCGAGCCCGTCGATTTTAAATCCGTCTTCGCTGAGTATCGCGCTCAGAGAAATCCTGAGGCGCCTTATGTTTTTGCTAATATCCACATAAAGTTCGTCGATTTTTTTGCTCAGTTCGTCGGCGGAAACCTTATCTATTCCCAGATTGACAAGTTTTTCGAGTTCGGCAAGCCTTGTTTCAAGTTGCGCAAGCTGTTGGCTTTCCGGCAATAACGATTCCGGCAGTTCCACCGCCAATCCTTCTTTTGGCATACTTTTTATTGCGGATAAAATACCTCTTGTTTTATCCATGAACTCGCGTTCGGCTTTAAGAACATCCCTCAAACCCGATATCTGCGACTTCAGGCTTTTGACATACTGCGTTACACGAAAATGGTAAGCTTCCTGAATATCCGCTTTAGTCTGCATCAGATCAAGAGCTGATAGGGGCACTGCTCCAAGCGCATTCAGGTTTCTCTGTAAAGATACCGACGAATCGGAATTGATATAAATCTGGTTAAGCCCTGTACTTTCAGTTTGCGAATATTTCAGGATAGATTCCAGAATCGCCGGAAGTTCTTCTTCCTGCCCTCTGGCTGTATCGAGGCTCCAGTCGACAAGCACACCGTGTGGCATTGTGCGCACAGACTGATCGGCGCCGCTAACGTCTTTTATCTGAGGCGTTGAGGATACGATTACCGTTTTGCCCTTATACTCTTTCATTCTGTTTTCTACAGCATCCTGCGGTTTAAATCTTTTTGCGATATCCTGATCTATAAGGTTGACGACATCGGGGTTTTCAAATACGTCAAATTCATAAGAGAATTTTTCAGCTCCTTCAAGCATGGATTTCAAAACCTTTTCCATCCGCGCGACTTTAGTATAATGCCCGAGTTTGCGTTCCTGCTCGATTTGTTTTTTCAAATCGTCGGCCAATTTTATTGAAGCCTTATCCACAGCCAAAGCAATAGAGTTTCTGGCTATACGGTAGTTTCTGGTATCGACTTTCTGGTCTTTACCGAAGAACCTGTTCATATCGAGCGCAAACCCGTCGACATACACGTCATATTCAAACAAAGCCCGCTGAAACAACCGCAATTTCTCGGCGAGATCTTCAGTTTCTTTTGTTCCGGGACCGGTTTTTCTTATTTTGAAGAAGAACAAAAACCTGCGGAAATGGCCTTTTGCCCAATCGTAATCGGCTTCAATCAGGATTTTGACTTTCATACCGTTTTGCCGGGCAGATTGAATAACCATTCCCAGATGGCGCAATTTAGCTATATCTACTTTTCCGTTTGCGTCTTCAATTTCGGTTTTAGCGATATAAACTTCCGAAATACCGTTTTGTTTCAGGAATTTAAAATAGCTGTCGGCATTCCGTATAAGATGGTAATCCCGCAAAACCGTGCTTAACTTTATCTGTTGCCCCACAGCCTGCATTCTCTGCGGATAATTGTATTTGGCGAGTATATCCTGCAACCGTTTATTCAGATTGGCCTGAAGATCATTTAAAGACGTAACGTTTGCCGACAGATCCTGTTCTATCTGCTGATAATTGAGCAGTTTTGTCTTTGCCGCGGCAACTGTTCTGTCGAAAATACCCGTATCTGGAGCTGAACCGAGCGCTAAAAGAGCTCCTTGCAGTTCAAGCATATCCGATGTTATTTTATCGATATTTTTCTCAAGAAACGGTATCTGCCAGTTTATAAAATCCAGCTCGGCATCAGCTTTAAGAACCTCTATTTCCAGATTATTTATCCGCTCGCGGATAATAGCTTTGTCGACTTCGGATTCCGTAGTTTTGAATTCTTCTTTGAGCCTGATTATTTCTCCCTGATATTCTTCTTTCGCCCGCTGATAATGTTTCTGATTCATCCTCGCGGTTTCTATATCCTGAATAAGCCGTCCGAAATTTCCCGCCTGCACGGACAGGACCTCGTTGATATTTTTTACAGCCTGATCCGGCGTAGCGCGTTTTACGGATAGTTTCCACATGACAAACGCATGTCTCGCTTCTTTTTCCAGCCGCTGGATGGTAAACTCATGCCCTGCTCTCATTGTTTCAAGGCTGGTTACCAACTGAGACGCTTTGTCCACATCTGCCTGACGGCGACTCAGGTTTTCCTGCGCCCCGGATAGAGCCTGTTGACGTTCGCTAAGTACCTGCTGGAACCGCTCTATTTTTGCTATGATATCGTTAATTACGGATTTAGACCTGTCTTTATCCTGAGCGGTAAGTATTGAAGATTCGTCGATGCTCTTTAACATTCCCGCAAGATCGGATACAGGCTGAAACTCTTTTTTAAGCCCGATAATAATCTGGAAATATCCGAGCGCATTCTGGAAAGAAGTTTTAGCCTGAGCGGCCTGCGGGGACGGGTCGATTCCGTTTTTTGCGTTCTGTTGAGCTTCTTCGACCAGTTTTTCCGCTTTGTCTTTTTCAAGTATTAATTTAATATAGGCCCGCACCGACCTGATCCGGTAAAATTCTGCCTCAAGTTGATCAGGCGTACCTTTGAAATCGGCCTGCAAATCTTTTTCTTCTTTGTCAAGTTGTTGCCATAGCCTGTCGAAAGCCATGTGTTTCAGGTATTGGCGCATATGAGGCGTAGTAACAATCTCCGTTACAATAAGCGCGGCTTTCTGGCGGTTTGTCCTTGCGGTATCTTTCATCACTTCGCGCACAATATCTACCGCACGGTCGATTTTGTCAGGCTCAGTTCCTTTCATAAAATCTTTTACGATAATAACCGCTTCTTCCACAGTAACACCGTCTTTGGCAATAAGGTTAAACACCTGCCCGAGATCTTTTAAAAAGCGTTCCAGATCGGATTTTACCGCCAGCGAATCGTCGTTTTGCAATTGGGCAAGAAGAACTGCGAGAGCTTCCGTTGTCTGGTCGTATATAAGCTTTTCGCCTCTGACAACTGTTTCGGAATAACCGAGTATATAAGACTGGCCTCCCTGCATATCAGCGATTTTCAAGCGGTTAAGGCAGTCGAAAAACATATAGGTGATATCTTTTGTTTTGGCTCTGTCAATATCCGTTGAAGCGATCTGGATATTTTGTTGAGCCTGATCCACTGCCATTTTAGATGCAGGCACGTTAAAAGCGTTGGCGCGGTACAAATCGCGCATAAGATCGGTAAATTGCATCTGAGCGTGAAACGCGGTATTCATCTGATACAAATTCGCATCGATTTTCTCCTGCATGACTTCAGGCGTTTCCACACCGGTTATAATTTCGGCATACTTTACTTTGCCGATTCTGCGCACAACCTGTTTTTCCGTTTTACCGGTAATAGGTTCAACGACAACGTCCCTGACGACAGGTTGGGCGCCTGCGCTTACCTGAGCGCTTCCGATGGCGTTTGATCTTGCTTTAACTTCCTCGCCAAGAAGATTGGATACGTCATGCACCGATACCCTGTAACCCATTTTTTGAGTAGTAAGATTATTCAGGTCGGCTTTCAGCAAACTCATCTCATGAACTATATCAATCAGCAAATAAGGCATATCTGCGGATTTAGCCTGGTCGATCCTGCCGATAAGACCCGCAATTGATTCCGATCTCGCATCAAGATTAATTACGCCTTTAAGATGCTGTTCTACGATCAGATGTTTACCCTGAACTTTTTTAATCAAGCCTTGCGCCTGTCTGATAAATTGAGGCAGTTCAAGCTGTATCTGGCGGTACCGTTGCTGAATCTGCTGATCAATAAGCGCTGAAGGAAGCACGCCTTTTTCCCTGTCATTACTTTTTTCCCGCAGAAAATAATCGTAACCGCTTTGCAGGTCAAGAAGCGACCTGAACAGATTGTTCAGCTGTGTTTTTTCAACCGCGAGAATATCTACAGGCACAGGTACTTTCATGGTAATCGCGTGAACCTGGCCGGGAGCGATAGAATGTTCATGAGTATCAGGTATGGAAACTTCGCCGACCAGCGGATGATAGAACGTAATTTCCGCGGCATAAGTCAGCGGGCTTGTCGCTTCAGGGCGGTTAGATACATTGAACGTGAAATCGCTCATAGCGTATTTTGAGATAACCCCGACAGGCATATTGCGCGCATCGGTACCGATAATCATAATGTAGTCGCCAAGCGGTATAACTCTATGTGTAGAAGAGCTGTGAAACACTTTTTTCGTTATTTTACCGTCGGGAGACTGCATACTGAAATTGATCATGCCGTCGGACTGCATAACCATGCTTAGCGTAAACCCGTTAATTTTAATCGGAGCACCGAAAGCGAGATCGATTATTCTGGAATCCTGATCGGGTATGAAAGGACGCTCGATATTTACACAAGCCACATCAACTTCAATATGAGGCAATCCTTTTTGTATGTTGCCCGAAACTTTCGACCGGTGCGGAACACCCACAGTCAACACTTCCTCAAGTGTTTTGAGTTTAGTTACCGCAACCTGTTCTCCTGCAGATTCAATACACCATTCGCCGAACCTGTTTAAGCTGACATTCACCCTTATTTTCGCAGGGCCGAGTTCAAAAGATATGCCTTCAGCCGGATTGTTTATCCTTAAAACTTTCCCGTCAACCCTAACTGCCGGCACCGCCTGATCAAGAATCTCGAATTTGTATTTATCAAAAAGGAGTTCTCTCACCCCGTCTTTTTTCGGATAAACGGTAACGTCCCACTGCCCTACTTTTACCGTAGCACCCCGATCAGTCATCGGCATTGCGGGTACAAACGCCCTGTCGCGCTGATAATATTCAGGCACAACGCTGACATCGTATCTCCACTGGCCTGCTTTGAGCCCTTCCACAGGAATATTTATCTGTTCATCGAATCCTTTTTTAAATATCAGCGGAAACGATGCAACCACATGCTCACCGGTATGCAGGTTAGTGAACTCCGCTATTGCGGTAAGCATACTTATCGCCTGATCGCCCTCGTCTTTAACCCTTAAAGCGATATAAGGAGTACCGTCTTTTTCCACATAAATATTTTTCGGAGTCTCAAGAGAAACAAAAGCACTCGATTCGCCCAGTTGAACTGCCGGAAGACGTTTGATTTTAGAGAAATTCATGATCAGTTTTTCCGCTCTGGATAAATTCGGGTATCCGCTGAGCACAAACTTTTCGAGATCTTCTTCAGTTACGGTTTGCGCTCTGGCAGAAAAATCCGTATCGGCAGGAGAAGGTATTCCCGATAAAACCTGTGCCAGAGTATCCGCGTTTTTAACAGGTATAACAATGGATTTGTTTTTTGCGGCAACGGATTTGTTCAATACAGAAATTGCCTCACTTGAAGAATCGATATTATTTATGCTGTCAACATCAATCAATGTCATTGCGCCGTATCCGGCATCCATAGTATAAACGGAAAACTTGTTTTTCCATTCTCCGATATTGGCAATATTTTTATTTATATTGAGAACAAACCCGTTTACAGGGAGTTTTAGCCTGAATATGGGAAGCAATTCCGCCTGAACTGCTTTTTCGTTGTTTATCCATGATTCCCTGCCCACCATCAAAGATACGCGCACATTGTTTGTATGCAATGCGTTTATGAATTCCACCAATTTACGTACAGCCAATCCTTTATCGGAACTTGAGTTGACTATGTTCATCAGCTTATCGGAACTCAACGTCAATTCATAAACACCTGACCGAGCGATAAGTTCAACAAATCTCTTACCGACAGCGGTATCGGTATCGAGTTCAGATAAACTGAAATCTTTAAGAACGACCCTGTTATTTATTTCGCCAGCCCACAATCCAAGCCGATTTACGTTCAGTTCCGGCGAACTTTTTACCGTAGATTTATAAAAATCGTCAAATTCTGCGGCATGGTTTCGAATCCATGATGATATCAAACCGTATCTGTGGCCTATACCTATCTGGTCTACCACAGCTTCGGATTTAGTGAATTTCCTGCCGTGAAGCAACATAAACCCGTAATTGTTAAGCCCTTCCCGGGATACCGGCACTTTAAAACTCATAGAAGCCGACTGGCCGGGTTGCAGGCTGAACTCCTCAGACGCTGTTTCTTCCACAATACCTCCGTTATCAGGATGATGAGCAAGAAACACAATGTAACCCGGAAAAATCCCCTTTTTCTGTTTGGATGAAACCGTAACGGAAATTTTTAGCTGAACAATTTTGCTTCCTTTGCTTACGACAATCGGTACCGGATTGTTTACAAGGTCTCTCCAAACGGCAACAACTTTATTGCCGGCATCCAGTCCTTCAATGACAACATTTGTCAGTTCAGCCTGATCGGTATATCTCTGTCCCCAGACAATATTTCCGCCGGCAATACCGGTTCCGAACTCCGCGCCAAGCGGAATCGATTCCGGCAGAAGCGTAAACCGGTCTCTTTTTATCGTTTCTACCACAGACCCCACAATATTATCCACGTTAGCGGCGCCGGTTATGCCTCTGAACATAGCTTCGATTCTTGAAATGAGCGTATTTGTAACAATCTGTATATTGTTCGGTTTTTCTTCGCCCATGTGTACGATATGCGGTTTTTTACCGGATATCAGCATCTCATAGATGTTCTGGGTATACATCAAAACACCGTCTGCTGTCTGATACAGTCCGTCGTTCATTCTTGTGCCCAGATCGCGTCCCTGATTGTTTTTCATGGCAAACATTATGTCTTCGCCGGAATCGTGATTAATGACAAACCCGTAAAAGTTTTTGCCGTATTGCGGATTGTTCCTTAACTGAAGGGTAACCTGCCGGAGAACTTTTGCCATTTCGTATTCGCGCATGGCAAACGTTTTATCGGCATCGGTAATAAGCGATGTCTGCACTGAAATCCTGAACGGGCGATTTGGATTGTATTTTTTCACAATATTGAGGATATCCGCAACATCGGTTTCATTAACGACAAGTATATCGCCCACAAGTTTAGGAGTTGCATAAGAACCTGTGGAATCGAGTTCTGAAGATAGGTAAGACAAAACCTCTTTGTCATCGCCGTTATAATAGTGAATAATATTTTCAAGTTCTGCGATAGATTTTTCAAGACGACCGGCAATTCTTGAGCGGCCTTGTTTATCAGCGTTTTTCCATACATCGGATAACTGCGGCTGAATATTGATTACATAACCGGCAAAATCGACTCCCGCTTTGCCCAGAGCGCTCATATATAACCGTGCGTTGGACAATCCGTCTGGCGAAATCCAGTCGGGCGACCCCTGAATAGCGTAAACGTCTATTGCGTACTTTTTGGCAACTTCCACCATTGCCCTGTAATATACGCGAGGATCCAAACCGTGAATTTTGTGCCCTTCAACCAGCGGTTTGGTAGCTACAAACAGTTTGGTATGTCCTGTTTTATGCAGTCCTGCCATAAACTGCGGCAACATTTTTGGTTCGATATTCGGCGTCCATGGATTCTGGTAAATCGAAGCCAGATCGACATTTTCAGAAACATATATTTTACCTGAATTATCCACTTTTACGGTAAATTTTGTGCCGTCGGGCGTATATATTTTGCCGTTAAAAACGGTCTGCCCGTTTATAGCAATACCTGCCTGCGGATCGGATACCAGCATATTCTTAAGTTCGGAATCTACCTGTGCCCTAAAATTTACTCCGCGCGGATAATTGCGCAATTCGGGAAAATCCGACAGGTTATAAACCATCGGTTTAGCGTGATCGTAAAACAATCTTCTCGTCTGGGCAGAATAATTTCCGTACCGCTCCACTTCTTTAGCGGATAATGTTGAAGATACAATAACCTTGTCGCCGGAAATCATGAAACTGAACTCCTGAGCGGCCTGATCGGCTTTAAGCCCTGCAAACCTGCTAATAGGTATCGGCCGGTCTAAACGAACTACCAGATCGCCGTCCAGATAATAGGCGGTATAATTTACGTTTACGGCAAGTTTATGTGCACCGGCAACTTTTGAAACATCGGAAATCCATACGGGAGAATCGATAAAGTTCCCTTTCCATGTTTTTACCGCCAAAGGCGATAAATCCGTATCTTTCACGACTGTGGAACGTATAAGTTTCATAACTTTCTGGAAATCTTTTTCCACCTGCCCTTTTAATGTAGGAACCTCTAACGGTTCGTTAGCCTGAATACCCATTTTCGATTCGGGATGAATAACGGCAGGCTGTTTACCGGAAATATCGATTACGTAAGTGTTTGCCGGAGCAATATTGCCGGGCCCCAATCCGAAATTATCGCTCATCTGAACCGGTTGCGGAATCATTGCGGAAGGAATTTTTGACCGGATTGAATCATTCGATGCAGGGGCATTACTTGAGGTTCTTGGCAGAAAACTGTCGCCCATAGCGGGCAAAGTTTTCGGCAAATCGATTAATTCAGCCCTCACCATACTTTTTTCGGACACACCTATGAACGACCATGTAAACCCCGGCGTTTCCCAGATACCGAACAGTGTACGAAGCGTCTCGGATGGAATTATGGATTCCAGAGTTGTCTGCACATTATCGATTCGGCGTGTAGCATAAGGTATACCTCCGTATTTGGTGGTTGAATTATGAAACCTGCGTATATTATCCAGCAGAAACTGCAGTTTTGACATCAATTCCGCCCGTTCTGTGGAATCCGGCGAGACTGAAGCCATCTGATACAGAAGATGTATATAACCTAAATCCGCTTCTACTTGAACCGACATCACGTTCGGGTCGTCCCAGTTCAATTTTTTAATAAACTCATCTTCAAAAAACCCGTCGAAAAATTTTACCCCGACAATCTCATCAGTGGGACTTTTTGAGTATTTCTGAATTAATTCGCTGTTTAAAACTACCGATTTTGCGGTCTGATCTTTAGGATTATGAGCAACAACAAAATTGTTGTCGATAAACCTGATAAGTTTTCGCACAATTTCAAGCCTTTTTTCCACAGGCAGATGGTCCATTGTCAAAACAACGCCTCCCGCCCAGGTAAGATTATCTATCGCTATTCCTTGTCCGGTTTTGCCGTTTTGATCGATGTTGGGGATAAAATAAGCGCCTTGTTCGCCTTTGTCCACAAGAAGCGACTTCAGCATGGTTTTATCAAGCAGTTCCCTTCTTTGTTTAAAGGTTTTGTCGCCGGTAGTTCTGTAAGCGAGATTCAGAAGGTCATGGACGTCAAACTGATGTTCGGATACCGCCATTTCTATCTGGATATGTTTTGCCCCCAAAACATTGTATCCGTCCCGGTTCACACTAACCAATCCGCCTTTAAAAAGGCCGAAGCGCGGGTCATTCTGATCCATAACCTGCTGGGACAAGATAAAGTTCATAGAACTTCTAAGCAATTCGCCCGTTTTCCCCTCAAGTATGGATTTATCGCCGCTTACTTCAATATAAGCGTAAATTGCTTTCAATGCCCAAGCCGTGTTTCCCAAAGGGGCATAAGGAGAAATATATGAATCTTCAACCGTATTATATCCGAAATGGATACCCCCGTCGAACCCGTGATCTTTCTCAATCTGCATCTGTGCCAATAGAGCCATAACTTTGTTTTTCGCCTGCAGAGTATGCCCGTTAGCCAGATCTGCAAACACGCTTACTGCAACATCGTAAGGTACTACTCTGCCGTGTTTTACCAGCCGGTCATAATCCTGGTTAGCCTTTTCGCCCTGATAACTTCGCACAGCTCCCTGCAGTGTAGCATTACTTGCGGTTAAACTGTGGCTGAACTGAACAAGCCGGCGGTACATATTCTGGTTATCGGTATTGTTTATTATCCGTTCAAGGTTCTGGACAACGTCTTTATACATACTCATAACGGGAGCTACAGGAGCAGAAGGTAAATCTACAGGTTTTTGCCCGGATTTTATTGAAGTGGCAGTAACATCAGTTACACTTTTGCCAAGCACAGGCAATCCGATTTTATCGTGCATAAAATTGTCTATTATTCGTTCAAGCATGGCGATCCTGTCCCTGAGTTTCTGGACTCTGGTTTTATCAAGCACGCCGGCGGTAAGAAGTTCATCGAGCTGAGAACGCGATTGGTCAAGACTCTTTTGCAGTATCACCACAGTATTTTCATTCAACTGCCCTACAGCCTGCATATCCTGTTGAATCCGACCGGTAGTACCGATAAACTGCGATAAATCAGCAGTAGAAGCGGTATCCGGCACATGAATTTGCTGCTTGGGAAACAGATTGGTGTTGTCATAAGGATTTGTCAATTGCGGATTCTGAATATCAGCTTTAACTTGCGGGGCGGCGTAACAACCCACAGCGGTAAGCAAAAGCAAAGGTACCAGCACTGATTTAGCCACTGCGGTTTTTTGAAAATTTATTCTTGAACCCGAAGGAATCTTAACCGCCGGCATATCTCCTTCGGGGAATATTTCATCGGCATAATATTGTTCTTCTATTTTTTCCCGCCGCAATTGAGCGGTTTGTTCAAGAATTTCCATAGCCGAATCAATATCTTTAACACCAAGCGATTCCATAAGATCAGCGTCAGGCAAAACAGGCATGATTTTATCTTCAAGCGGATTGGATTTCACAATAGCAACAGCGCGGTTATCTTTTGCGATAAAGAAAACCTCGTCGTTTTCCTCAATAGTTCCAACCCATTTTTCAAAATCCGACGGGCTGTTGATAATAACCGGAACACCGTTTTCAGATCTGACAATTGAATAATCTCTGATTTGCGCATCTTCATAAGGTAGCGGGATAACAAAATCTTTTCCGAGAACTGAATCCCAAACGCTAACCGGAACACCGCCGGAAAACCTTGTTACTGTTCTTTGTCCTGTAATATCTGAATAGGGATGCCCCATTTTATCATATAAAACATTTAAAAGTACGGTAACTTCGCCGGAATAATCTGGCGGAGGATTGTCAATGGGAATTTGCGTATGCTGAATATACCCTCTCACTTTTTCGCCGGTTCCGGCCAGCGAATCTGCAAGCACGCGCGAAAAAAGCTGGCTGGAATTTAATGCGGCAGACGATGCCAGATATTTTGCAAGCAGTACACCAGCTACAGGTAAACCGGCATTGTCGCAAGCAAGCGTTTTCAGAAACTCAAATTTTGAAGGAGTGATATAAACCACGCTCGCAGGCAGTTCACCGCGCGCAAGATTGCCGACAACAATAGATTTATTGTTTTTTATATCTTTAGCCAGTTGCGGATTAACAGCTTCGAGTTCATCAAACGCGATTTTTAATAAATTTTTTATATCCGGGTTTTGTGTAACTTCAGCAGTAATAATAATATTGCCGGTAGGTTTTCCGAACATCAGTTGAACCGGAGTTTGCGGTTTAAAATCCATCGACTCGATTTCAGCGTCGATTGCTTCGATATCGGCGTTGATTGATCTTACCAAAGCCGACCTGAACACCGGAGAGAAATGCTGAAGGTTAAGTATAATATACTGAGCCTGAATCAATAAAGTTTTTGCGTCTTCGTAATTAGCATCGTCGACAATTAAACGCGCGGATTCATCAAGCAGTTTGCGAAACATATCGAACTGTTGAATCTCATCGTCGATAATCCGGTTGTACATTAAAGGCGCAAGCGCAATATTTACCTGACTTGACAATTCATTCGCCGTCAGTTCAACCTGCCACGACTCGAAACCGCCTTCCAGATCCATATCAGGCGATAACGTATTTATTATTTCAGGCGATAACACAAGCAACCGCAAATCAGCCGGCAACCCCGCCTGACGTAATTGACGCACTGAGTTTTCAAGATAAGAATCTCTCTGCTGGCCGGCCAACCGCAAATAATCGCCTATAATCTGAACCGAATCTTCCTGCGTTCGGATTTTATCCACATCCACAAACAAAGTTCTGTTCTGAACCGCCAAACCATCGGTTTCAAACCGTGTTTTTTCCTGCGGTTGAACAATTTCAGATACCGCCTGCGAAGTTTTAAGCGATATTTTTATATCCGATATACCTTCAACCGGAGTAATTTCGTTCTGAACAAACCATTTTGTGGATACCATATCGTCTTTAATCATTGTTAGAAATTCGATTACCGCGTCCGGACGGCTTGCTACAAAATCGGGTGTGGTTTGAATTCCCGCTACCCCTTTATGCGCGGCATTAAAATCCTCAACCGCCTGAAGAGCATTAATATACAGCCCATAAGACAGGTTTTTCTGCATAAAATTCAAAAGCGCCATTTCCTGACGCACCGATTCCTGCGCTTGTGCCTGATTTTCTGCGGATATACCGGCAACAGTATCTTTAACCAATCCAAGATAATAGCTAAATATGTCTCTCAGGTATAGCGGATCGGAACTTGCGGCAAGCCTGTCTTTATCGTTTTCCCACATAAACGCTATTGCCTGCCCGGTAAGCCTTGACGATTGAGCCGTTGCCGCTTCAGGATCGATTTTGCGCAATATTTCGTTGATCACGGAAACTTCATCCTTCATTGAATCAGGCGATATTCCGATTTTGTAATCCGCAGACAGACCATAAGCGGATATTAATTCCTCAAAAATCGATTTCCTGACAGATGGTACAAAATCGAACCATTCGGTTTTGCCGGCAAGTTCAAACAGCTCGGTTTTCGCATCGATAAAATTAGTTCTTTGATTAATATTTGCAAATGAATCGAACATTTTTTGAACAGCCGGATTAATTACTGCAGGTATATCCGGTTCATAAATCCCGCTGACAAAATCAAGCCACTCAATTCCAATTCCGCTTTGTACAATCAGCATTAAAGCCAGCCCTTTTTTCTCAAATTCAGATGCCGATTCCCACCGTTGTCCTATTTGATCGGCAATAGAGTCAAACCGTTTTTTAAGTTCTACGGCAGTGTCTCTTTGTCCTATAATTACTTTAGAATCGGAGATTTTGTTTTCCGTGAAAATATTTACTGCGGACTCAACATAAGGAGCAACCGGATTTTTCACTAAAGGTTCTTTAGAGTTTATTAATCGTGCCTGCGCCAGAATATCGTTGCTCATTTTCTCTTCATCCCGCATAGAAACTAAAACAGGCATAACCTGCAGTTCCATTGCGGGCAGTTTAATAATCAATCCGATACCTCGTAAAGGATCGAAATAGACGTCTATTTTGTCTTTTAAAAGCTCAATTCTGCTTTTTAAAAGGTTGCCGGATTCAATATCAAGAGTAATTTCCGTACCCGAAGGCAGGCGCACAAGATATTCCCGTTGACCCTGCGGATTAACTTGGCGTTTAAAGTTATACTTTGACAAATCGGTTAAATCGGATACCAGTTTTCCTATATTTCCCGCTAATTCCACATAAACCGCCGGATCTGATTGAGTGTTAAAACCGGATATTAAATTATTTATCTGATCAAAAAATATTTCCGAACCGCTCAATGAATTTAAAACGGTTCGATATTTATCTATAGTCGATATAAACTGATTTTTGAATATGCCGGCAATTCTCTGCGCTGAACCGGTTTCCGCGCGGGATGAGATCAGGTTATTCTCTATCTTCAGCATAGTGCGCAAATCATCGAAACTGTTTCCCAAAAACAGGCCTGCTTTATTTGATGCCAGCGCGTAACTGTCTTTTAAGTTAACCTGTTCGAATTTTATATACGGCAATATCATTCTTAACACAGGCGGTTCAATAACGGTTGAAAGCTCGTTAAAAGATAAAATCGCGCCGTTTTGAGCACGATATTCTATTATCAATTCCGCCGATTTATCCGCAAGCATAATAGCGCTGTTATAAGCGTCTTCCATAGATACTATTTCCGGTTGTTGCTGGACTATTTGCCTGATTATTAAGCCGGAAATTTGTTCTTTACCGGCGAGGTTTATATTGATTATATCCCCGCTCATCATTCTTACCGGTTCTGCGGAAGCGGTAATCGCCGCCGCGGCAAGTTTTACGGCTATTTCAGGATGCTCCCCCATCAGTTCCATAATCTTATCGAACACCGCTTTTTCGATAAACACCGATTTTGAAGCCGCAGAAACGGAGTTTAATTCAGCCAAAGCGTCATCCGATTCAGGGAAAAACATTTCTCCGGAGACAATTATCCGAGATTGATCCTTAATCCACATAGCCAACTGCGAATCTACTGAGGATATAATTGCCAACGCCCCATCTACGAGGGAATTAATATTATACTGATCTGTTTTATTTCGTTCTGGCGTAAAACTTTTTTCCGAATCCTGACCATACAGCAGTATTTCACCCGAAACAGAAGAAACTGTTCCTTTACCGGCAGGATTAACAGGTTGAATTTGCAATTTGCGCCGGTAATATTCGGCAAACGCTTTTTTAGATACCGATTCGGCAATGTTTAGATTCTGTCTTGAAACCGGATCTTTAGTTAGGTTCTGCTCAGCCTGCGCTAAAGCGTCAAGAGACGCGTAATAAGCCAACCCGTATATTATAACGGCTATACCGGCAGGCGCAATTTCAAATTTATCGTCTCCTAACTGTACAAACCGTTCATCCTGAGCTATTAATGTTTTTAGGGTTTCTAAAGCGCCGATAAGGTATTTATCAAATTCCAACGCAGATTGAACCTGCAAAACCTGCGATTCAATATCCGTTCGAGCAATCTTATCGGCGTCAATCGCCGATTGCGTTTCTTTTATTTTCCTGTCAATTAATATTTTATCAACATTATAAGCGGTAGATATCTTTGATTTCAAAGGTTCCATTTGTTTACCCAGATCGGCAATCTGAAAGTTCAGGCCGGCAATATCGCTGTTGAGCCTGTTTATACCTTCCATATTTTTCGTAATATCGGTAAACTGAAGTAAATTAGCGTTTATGCGCGTTATATCCGTTTCCGGTTTGTTGCGTTGGCGCATCTGTGCCATATTGACAATCATATTCTGAACCTGAGGCAATACCGAAGATAGATTTGACGCGATTTGAGTTTTAAGCGGATTCGGTTTGTCTTCGATAAGGTTTGCCAGAATAATTATCGATTCGGATTCTCCGGCAATAGATGTTATTTTCGCGCTGAGAGCCGCTAATTCCTGCTGTGTCAATATTTTATTAAAATCAAGGTTAGCGGATAGTTTTTCCGCAGACGCAATAACTGCGGGCAGTTTTTCACCGGTTTTAAGGTTAAACCATCGCCGCAACAGCCTGTTTACGGCATATTGCGGATTTTTTGAAGATTGAACGGCGGTATCGGCTTCTTTTTTCATGCCTTCAATGATTGATTCCAGTATCAATTTAGCCGTAACCGCGCTTAGTATAACCCTTAAATTACTTTTCAGTTCTTCTCTCGTCCGCACAAGAGACAAATTTTTCTGTTTAAGAAGATCGAGGTTTTTTATTGAATCGGCAAAATCCTGTTCAATCTGTTTTTTCTCAAGTTGAAGCTGTGCAAGTTTAACTGAATTTGAGTCCATGCGCGCAAGTTCTTCAAGCGATTTTGCTAAAAGATCAGCGTTGCGGCTATGAGAGGTTTTAAACTGAGCGGAATAAATATCGATTAGTTCCGGAACCGATTTTGGCTCTGCTGTGCTCTCATTAACGGTTAGCGCAGGCGCAGTATTATAGCTCGTTACTCTTCCTGCAATGACATTCTGCCAATCCTTTTGAAGCGATGCGTAAGACAGAATCTCGGCCGATTCGCCGGACTGAGGCAATTCTTTCATTTTCATCCGCTTTACATAAAAACCCGCAGAATCGTTGAAATGATAATAAGATTGCGCCCCTATTTTTCTGAATTGAAACTCATCTTTTTCGGAATCGAAAGGAAGTAGCGAAATCCGGTAAATTTCGCCTCTATCCTCAAGTATTGCGTAATAAGTGGAATCGTCATTGCGCCTGATCAATTTCAAGTCTAAACTATATTTGCCGTCAGACGATACAAACCGGACATTTTGCCCCATAGCCACAGCCCTGTTTAAAATAGTTTCCCGCGACTCAAAAGAACCGAGAAGGTTTATAAAACCCGATGTATCCCCAATCGCATTTGCGGCAATTTGAGAATTGATAATCGTGCAGATTAACCCGAAATCAATTTTCCCGCCGTTTTTTTGTATCTGACGGCGTATAAGCTCAACAGTCTGGCGGACAGTACGGTTTAAAGGCCGGTTAGCGAGTTTATTATTTTGCGAAACAGTTTTTAGTATCAGCTCAAACCATTTTTCAGAAAAATTCGTTCCGGATTGCCGCGCAGATTGAAAATCAATAATCGCTTCGGCGATTTCGTTTTCCAGCCGGCCGGTTACTTCAATTTCAGGATCAAGATTAATCAGAAGCGATAATGCCCTGTTAAACATTGTATTAAATTCCTGCCCCGCAATATAAACACCGACTCGTTTCGTGTATTGCGCCGCAGAGTTATCTTCAATACCAAGATAATGGCGCAAAGCCCAATCAAGATCTGAAACGTCGGACGGGTTTAAGCCTGCAGAATTATACAAGTAATTCAGTACCGCTATTTTTTCGCCGGAAGTGAGGGCATACCCTGTTAAATCGATTCCGTTTTTCCTGCCGAATTCATCGAGCATATCGATAAACTTTTTTTCTACAGGGTCTTGAGGTTGCCTGTCTGCGGAAATAAGCATCGGCTCAAGGTTAAACTGACTGCGAAGCGCGTTATCTGTGAGCCGGAACAGTGTTTCTTCCTGCGCAAGGTTGGATACCTGATTTTTTATTACCTGAAAAATAATCTGCGAAGAACCTATGGGCTGAAGAACGTTAATCTGAACGGAATCCGTCAGGTCAATCACAGCACCGGGCACAACCTTAGACACAAACCCTTTTTCTATTATTTTGCGCGCGAGTTTATCGACGGTATCTATATCGACTGCCGGATCGACAATCATCGCCGACAAGTTTAGCCTTCGGAAAATATTTGCGTATTTTTCCGGCAAACCGGCGGTTTTAATTACTCCGGGTTCGTCAGCGGAATCGATTGCTCCAGATCCGAATACCGACATGACAAAATAAGCCGCAAACCGGTTCGGTTCGGTTCTGCTGACGTAATAAAAACCGTCTTTTTTCTCCACGAGATTAAGTTTAACGAAATTTTCCAGATACAATGCCAGATCGTCCGCGCTTATATTGAGCAGTGTGCCGGACTCATTGAGTTCACTCAGTATTGACGCTGTATTTTTCGGGTTCTCAAATACCGATTCAAGAATCCGGTTCTGTATCGACCTGTAGTTACCGGTAAGCCGGCTATAGCCGAGCGAACTGATAAACTCTACGGTAACGCCGTCGTTCAAATCGGCTTTTTCTATCAGGTTATCGGCTATTTTGTCTGCAAACCTGTCGCCGTTTTTACGGTCGGTATATCGCACATACAAAGGAGTCGGACTTCTGCGGAATTTTATCCGGGCAATAATATCTGTGGAAGTAATATCTACGGAATCAACCGTTAAAACGTCTTCGTAACCGGAATTTCCGATTACGCCGTTTATTTCGGCAAGAAGCTGATCCTGCAACTGAACCTGCATAGCCATCCGCTCTTCGGGAGAATATTTTGCGCGCATTTGATTAAACGTATCGTACAGTTTGGTTGTAACTAAAAGCATTTTCATTTTCGTGGAAAGAACTTCTTTTCTGTCCTGATAAACAAGCGGGTCGGTTTTAGTTAACCACGAGGCTACTTTCAGAGTGCTGGCGTATGTGGATATCATTTGTTCCAGCGAAGTCCGCATATTTTTAAGAAGCGAGATGTACGGTATTGGTTTGAGATCATTTTCCATGTTCGGGGTAACTACGACATAAGAAACCTTTTGTTTTTTCAGCATTTCGGTAATTCCGCCCGTATGGAACCCGCCGGCAACAAGAATGATTACGTTTTTGTTTTCTTTTTGCATTAAGTTCAATGTATTTTCAACCATTGTCTGTTCGCGAATATGGGCTAACCGGTAAAACTCCTCGAAATTATCGAGATTGGTTTCAATAGCCGGCATATCGAATCCGGCAATCGGTTTTTCGCCGTAAAACACGCATTTTTCATACACATACGAAACCATTTCGCCGATACTGTATTTTTTACGCAATTCATGATAGCGGCTGAAATATTCTCTTGTCATCTGAAGCTGGCTGAACAGGCTTATCAGGCGAATATATTCTGAAAACTCGAATACTTTTTTCTGATCGCCCGTTTTAATCAGCGAACTGTATATTTTATCTTCAAGAACAGCTAATTCTTTCAGAGGAGCGTCTTTATCTAAAGATGAAAACTCGCGCAGATAATTAAGATAATTTTTAAGATTCGGGAACTCCTCAAGAGAAAACCCTTGTTTCTCGAAAAGATCAGCAAGATAAGAATGGTAATCTTCGGATGATATTTTTTTCGTCCTGAAACTTAATTCTTTGGCAAAAAGGCCGGTTGATTCCTGCTCGGTAAGTTTATTGCAGATTCTGCGCACGGCGACATACCGTTCCACATCTGCCCGTGAAAAACTTATTTTCGATTCAAGTTCGATTACCCTGCCGAGTTTTTTTAGATTCGGCAGGTTATCCCAATCAATCAGTGATTCGTCGGCAAACCGCGTAATTTTTTTGCAGAACTCGATAAAATTCAGGTTGTTTTTGTGAAATTCCTCTACCAGAGAATCAATTTCAAGCAACTTTTTATCGTATACATGTTTTTTCACAATTTCGATATTGTCAGACATAATATCGCAAAAATAAATCAGCTCTTTCTGGTATGGAAGCGACCTCAAAAAAGCGTTTAAGTTACTGCGGTATAAACTTTCTGTCTCAACACCCTGAAGTTTAAAAATGTCCTGTACAATCCCCTGATTTTCGGTAATACACAAATATTCCGCGCCATCAATTTTGCCTTCATTTAAAAAATATTCCGCTACTTTCTGTTTTACCGGTTTATCCGGGAACTTTGAGAATTCCGACGTGTCTATCCGGCCGGAAGAACCTTCTATACCGATTACATCGGCGTTGTACTGTTTATTGAGATGGCTGATTATATCCGCCAGATACTTCTGCGCAGACGCACTTGTATGGGTATCTTGTATATGGATGACTATTTTGCCGGATTGCGTATCGGAATACTTTTCCCGAACGGTTCCTATTTCTTTAGGTATTTTTATCCTGTCGGGTTTAAGTGTGTTTTCTTCGCCTGCGCAAACAATTTGTCCGAACAGCAGAGACTCAACAACTATTAAACTGACAATCCGCGATTTAAACCGGTTAACGGAGAAACATAAACAGGCCGGCATCATATTCAGTCGTTCCCCCTCAAGTTGTTTTATATCATGAATTTTTCATTTTTTTTGAACAAAATATTTCTATAATCAATTATATCATAAATACTTAAAAATTTAAACCGCTAAATGTTCTGCGATACATTCGCGCAATATTTTAAAATAGGGATTGCTGAAAAACCGTAAATTTCTATGTCATCACGAGAAGTTTTGCGAAAGCAAAACGATGTGGTGATCTCAAAACCATCAGAGCTGAGATTGCCACAGCTCCTTCTTTGCTTCGCAATGACAATAAAAAAGATTTCGTCAGCGATCTCAAATTCCTGAAAAATCACTGTTTTTGATACACGGATATCCCATACCGGCGTTATCAGCCGATTATCCTGATTTCTGCAAATTTGTAACGAAATTTAAAATTTGGTGTTATAATATTCTGTATAACAAAGGAATACATCATGACAGCAAAAAAGATATTATTTCTTAGCTTAATTTTGTTCATTTTGGAATGTAATTCGGTTTCATTCGCGCAAGACTATGAGTTCCGTGATCTCGGTACACTTGGGGGGATA
>Ga0067045_1003236_pt1 | contig 35728 bp, 32 predicted proteins | sample TerdegcTABiofilm_FD_59184 | JGI IMG/M metagenome (GOLD analysis project Ga0067045, IMG submission 59184) | Combined Assembly of (Gp0054472, Gp0054536) Wastewater bioreactor microbial communities from Singapore -Terephthalate degrading...
TGCCCGGCATTTGCTCAAGCACACAACTGATTTCCTCGATCACCTCGGTACTGATATACTTGCCGCATATCTCCATGCCCCCCCTCTACCTCAACTGGCCTCCTGTGTCAAGTGTGTCTACCGGCCAGCCGTTAACGGGGAGGGGGGCATCGAGCCTTTCCCAAGAGGCAGGCATTCCAGCCCCTTAGGCCGGAGCTGCCCAAAACAAGGAGTAAGATTGTCGTGAGGGTGGTTGATACCAAGAAGTCTTCCGGCTATGAGCTCACACCCTAACCTCACAATCACTTTCCGCTTCAGGAGTGGCCTTGGCTCGGGGGAGAGCGGCACAAGCGTGAAGCCACCAATCAAAATCCATTCTCCTCGGCAAGTACTCTTTTCGGATGCCTGTCAGGGACACGCAGCTTCCAGCTAAAGACTTCAGGGACTCAATCTCTTACAGTGAATATCAATCCACTTTTTGGAAAGTCCGGTTAGTTTCCGCCTCGAGGGAGGCTACACGCACCCTCCCCCCGTTAACGGGGGGATAAAGGGGGGTTCTCACGGACAGGCACCAGCGTGCTCTCTCCCACTCATATGGGGCAGAAGACAAGGCCTGCTAGTCCTTGTCTTTCAGGTTCAGGGTCTTTTTCACAAGGTCCTTTTCGTGATCGAACTTCACCACCCGCTGAAGCATGATCTTCTGGGCCATGACCGGTCCGGCTCCGTGCCAGGTTCCCACCCCGTGCAGACCTGCGGTCCAGTGCTGCAGCAGCTTGTGCACTTTCAGAATGTTCTCTGTGGGCTCATCCGATCCAAAGCTGAAGAATTCCTCTACATAGGCGCCGGTTTCAGGGGTTTTCAGCTCCTTGAGCGACGGCATGGTTACAATGAGTCCGCCTCCGATATCTCCCGCCAAGGCCATAGTCCTCCAGAAGGCGTTGCAGATGTTGAGTTTGGACACATTTCCCATTACCTCGTCGGGGAGAAACACTCCCGAGCCTCTCGGCTCCTCTGTGCCCATTCGCGCGGCTGCCAGTCCGCAAGCTCTCCCCGTCTCTCGCAGTACAACCATCTCGCAGATCTGCTCGTTGATGTGGGAGACCCTTTCGAGACCTTTGTACTCCTGGATGAGCTTGCAGGCTCCGATGATCTGATTCATGAAGCCCACTTTGCAGGTTCCACCACATGTCATTCTGTGGGTCTTGGCAAATCTGGTCACAAACGTGGCCGAAAATTCCGATTCCCCGCAATGGAAGACCCTTTCCCAGGGCACGAAAACATTGTCGAAAACCACCATGGAGGTCTCCCGCTGGCCGAATCGGGGATTTCCCAGCTCGAAGATGTCCTCAGTCTGCTCTCGCTCAGCAGAATAGGGAGAATACTGGCAGATGTACGTAATCCCCTGCGAGTCGGCAGGAACAGCGAACGCCAAGGCATAGTCCGCTTCGTCCGCAGTATGGGCTGACTGAGGAAGCACAACCAGCTCGTGGCTGGCGAAGGCCCCGCTAATGTTGATTTTTGCTCCGCGAACCACTATCCCATCCTTGTTTTTGTCAACGAGTTTCAGGGATAAGTACGGATCGGGCCAGTCCAATGCCCGTTTCTGCCTGTTGCCGCGCGGCTCGGTGAGCGCACCCGCTACGGAAAGATCTCTGCGCTGGACCATCTTGAGATATTCCAGGAATCGGGGATGATAGTCGGTTCCCAGTTTTCGGTCCATTTCCCAGGTCGTCGCGGCCAATGAGTGAAATGCGTCGTAGCCTACGCACCTGTATATGCAGGTTCCGAGCCTCTCCGCCGTGAAGGTTCCCGCCAGGGCCTTTGCCTCCAGGTCTTCCGTGCTTTGGCTCACATGGGTGTAACGGTTTACCACCTCGCCGATGAGGGGAGAATAACAGCTCATGATGTCCCGAGACTCCGGATCCAGAGCCCACTCGTAACTTGCCTTGTTCGATTCGACCACGGTCCTTGTGTTCGGATTGTCCAGTACGCTCTCTATCCGTTTGCCGTTCATAAATATGCGGGGCTTCATCTGCCTGAGGCTTTCTTCGTAAGCCTCTGGGGTCATCAGGGCCATGATTCGTCTCCTCCCTTTGAATTTAGAGCGCCGATCGCCTTTTCACGCTTCCCCTTCATGATTTGCCGTGTCAATCGGATTCAGGACTATCTTGAATGCTCTTGAGCATACTATCACAGAGATGCAGAATGATCATCGTTTGTGTCGGACTTGAGCGCTAGAACGAGGCCGTGCACCTGAGATGCCCCGGACCTTTTCAGCACGCCTGCAGCCTCTGTGAGGGTGGCTCCTGACGTGGAAACGTCATCGAGGAGGAGCACACGCTTCCCCTTGATCCGCTGGGGGTCCGCCACATGCATGGATCCTCGAAGATTATTCTTTCTCTGAGCTCGGGTCAGTCCCACCTGTGGAGCCGTGTCCTTGATTTTTCTTAACACGGTTCGGTCAAGAGGGATGTTTGTTTCTGCGGCCAGCTTCTCCCCGAGGAGAAGCACATGGTTAAAGCCACGGGAAATCAGTCGCTTCTCATGCATCGGAACCGCCAGGATCACGTCGAACCGGGCATCCAGGAAGTGTCTCTCATAGGTTTGCAGGAGGAGATAGCCGAGAGGGCGGCGCAAATGGAGCGCACCATAGAACTTGAAAGCAATGATCGCTTTCCTCAGGCTGCCGTTATAGTGGGCACCATATCTGGCGCTTTCGAATGGTGGCTTAGACGAGAGACAGGAACCGCACACGCGGGCTGGCGAGTGGTGCAGACCAGGCGCAAACTTTCCGCATTGACTGCAGAACGGTTCGCCTATCCAGTTGATGGACTCGAGGCAATCTCCGCAAATGAGGGTCTGAGGATCCGAGCCCCTTGTACCGCAGAAGCTGCAGATTGGTGGAAACAGGCCGGCCACGGCAGCTCGAGAAAAGAGCGAAATTACGCTGGTGAGCACGCGAAGATCCTCCGTCTTATTTCGGGGGAGCAAGGAGACTACACGGGAAAGTCTCAGCATTGGAGATAGGGATTGTCTCCGGCCACAACATTCGCCAATCTATCAATATTGATCAATTTGATGCAAAGAAGTCAACGGAATTTGTAATCAGAGGAATTCACGAGAGCGCCGGCATACTTGCACAACCTGATTCCACGTTACGAGGCAAGCCATGCGGGATCCGCGAGCCGACCAAACACCGTGGAGCGAAACGGTACTGTGTTATTATGGTGCTCGCGGCGACGCTCTCGGTAGGTGCACGACACTGCGGCCGAAAATGCTCTCTCCAGCGGGCTCGCCTGTTTGACAGGAGGTGAGTTCATGACCCTAATCACACTTACCACGGATTTCGGGACGCGAGACGGATACGTGGCCCAGATGAAAGGGGTCATCCTTGGGATAAATCCGAACGCTAAGCTGGTTGACGTGACTCACGATATCGACCCCTTTTCGATTTTGGAGGCGGCGCTGGTTCTAAAGGGCGTGTCGCGATACTACAAACCAGGAGTGATCCATGTTGCTGTGGTGGATCCGGGAGTGGGAAGCTCCAGGAGAGGAATAGTGGCCGCTGCTGACGGGAGGTTCTACGTGGGGCCGGACAATGGGATTTTTTCATTGGTTCTCGGCGCTGCCCAGTCGAAGGAGGTCCGCGAAATTCGTAATCCTCTCTTGGTCCTCGATGAGCCCCATCCGACGTTTCACGGCAGAGACGTGTTCGCGCCTGTGGCAGCCCATTTGTCTCTGGGAGCAAGATTTGACAGTATTGGGCCGTTGGTGCGGGATCCCATCGGCTTTTCCATAGCAGCCCCCGAGCTTCATGAGACGCGGGTGCAGGGGCAAGTCATACATATCGATCGATTTGGGAACCTCACCACCAACATTGAAGAGGCGCTGCTTTCCCATCCGGTCTTGAGCGTCAGGTTAGGAAGTGTAGAGATCAGCGGATTGAGCCGATTTTACGGCGAGGCTCCGCCTGGTCAGCCGCTCGCGCTCGTCAATAGCTTCGGTTACCTGGAAATAGCTATCAACGGAGGAAACGCTGCCCGGGAGCTGGGGGTGGCTCGGGGTGAGAGAGTGCTCCTGGTGTTTCGCAGAGGAACATAAGGGCGTCCGTAGTCTCGTCTCTCCCATGCTGGGAGAATGCAACATTTTCGGAGCCGGCTTAGCGATGCGTGGTCAGTATCCGGACTCGGAATTACCGGGAGACTTTTGCTCGCGCGGCGAGACACAGACTTCGCGGACCCCCTGCCGGTTGGCACAAGACTTCATAAATACAGTTACGTATTTGGGAAATGGCTCCCTCTTGGGAAGTGGAGGTTCAGAGTCTGTCTTAATACAGGGCAGGTTTGAAGAAAGTGTCTCAAAAGCCGGCAGTCCGTGATAATCGTGGCACACCCCCTCACCCTGACCCTCTCCCCCGAAGCGGGGGAGAGGGGATTATTCCGGCTCCCTCTCCCTCTGGGAGAGGGTTGGGGTGAGGGTGCCTTTCCACGCATCGACGCTCAATCGTGCTACGATTTCTGGTGTGTCCCGAGTTTTGAGACATTTTCTGAAACCTCCCCTACAATTGTGGGGTGGAGCGTTGATCTTTGCAGTTAAAGTACCGGAGCAGTGGAGGTAGGGGCGGGTTTCAAACCCGCCCGCGCCCGAATAGGGCCATCGCCGCCATTCTCAACGCGCTGCACCGCAATCGGATCAGCCACGTCGCCTTGAATAACGTCATAAATGTTTGTGAAATCGTCTACTCAGAAACCGTACACGCCACTCATTCCTACTGCAAGTACGTACGAAGTGTATGACCCGCTGGCAGAGCCAGAGTCATCCAACAATTGCGTTGCGACACCCCCCGCGACGTTGTCGAGACGATATCCTTCACGACCCGTACCCCGGACCTGCAGCCAGCTTCCTTTGAGCCAGAGCGTCCATCGGAAATTGGTACTCACTTGCACGTCAGAGTCGAAACTCCCTTCAATCCAAAGGCCAGAGCGCTTAAAAGTGTAGTCCGCTTCCTCGAAAGCCACGTTAGTCGGTAAATTGACGAAACGGTACCGCAACGGAATCTTGGCGTCGGCAAAGACCACAGGGCTGAATCGAAGCAATCCCCGGTAGTACTGACCGACGGTTCGAATGCCTACGTATGGCAGCCAAGTCTTCGTCAGGAAATCACCGGCATACTGATCGTTGTATATGGCCTGAAAGGCCTGAATGATCCCGGTCGGATCCACGGGGTCGGCCAGCCCGATCGACAAGTGTTCCAGTCTCAGTCCGCCCACGACTCCAAGAGCCGGATTTAGATCGACTCCTCCACCTCCGTCGATTGACCACCATTCCAGCCGGGAGCCTCTCCACTCCACAGGATAGGTGCTATACCAGAATGGGTCTGAAGCGGTTAGGATCCGAACGTTCTTGGGAGCGTTCGCCTCGGCGATCAAAAAGGCCGAGAGTCGGTCCCTGCGCGCTTCCACCTGGGCCGCCCCTATCCACACGCCGCCGTCTTGCAATTTGAAGTCCAGCTCGCTCTGCGTGGCCAATTCCTCTCCAAACGAACCGCTGAATGGGACAGGGATGTTGAGATTCACGGCGAGGTGTTGATAACCTACCCTGACTGAGGGTAACACCTGGAGACCGCCAAGGCCGAACGAGCTACATCCTTCTGAATAGGGAATTCCCTGGCCGGTCGCTAGTCCCGGAAGACACACGACCACTGCAAGGACGGCTATAGCGAACCGGAATCTGTCCATACCACACCTTCCCCCAATACGTAATGGGCCGAAGCTCGAAAGTCCATCGGAGCCGCACACCCAAAACAATGTGAAATCGAAACGATAAGTTTGTTTGTAAGCTCATATTCGGCAGTTGTCAAGGGAATCTTCAGTCGACGTGCGGAAAAGCTATGGGTTGAACCCGCTGAAGCTCGCGGGACGACCGCAGCGGTTGCTCATGGTTGGAGGGGCTGGAGCCGTTGCTTGGACAGGCTGTGGTTCGGCAATTGGAGCCGTACCGGGCAAACTCATTGGGAGGAGCTCTTTTTTCTTGCCAAGAGAACAAATGTTCCCTATACTGTTTATATGAGCATCACAGAACGACGAAAACAAATCCTCGAGTGGGTCGCCGGTTCTCAGGCAAGGAACGGATTCCCTCCCGCTGTCCGCGAAATCGGGAAGGCCCTGGGGCTCGCTTCTCCGGGAAGCTTGCACAAGCATCTCCAGGCCCTGGAGAAAGAAGGCTATCTGGAGAGGAGTCCGGGAAAGAAGCGCACGTGGAACCTCACTGCTAAAGGCTGGAACATGATCGGCAGACCTGTGTCCCCTTCTATCCCTCTCCTGGGACAGATTGCCGCGGGCACTCCCATCCTGGCCGAGCAGAACAGGGAAGAAGAGCTTCCCATTGATCCTGCGCTGTTTGGAGCCGGTGAGGTTTTTGCCCTCCGCGTCAGAGGAGACTCCATGGTAGATGCACATATCCAGGATGGAGACCTGGCGATCATTCGGCCCCAGGAGGAAGCACAGGACGGACAGATTGTCGCGGTGCAGGTGGAGGATCTGGAGCCTGAAGCAACCCTCAAGGTGCTGCGCAGACGCAACGGAGCCATTGAGCTTCATCCTGCGAACTCCCAATACAAGCCTCTGATCTTCAGGGGGGCACAGAGATCGAGGGTGAGAATATTGGGAAGACTGGTGGGGGTGATACGCCCAAAAGCATAAAAATCTCCCGTGAAGTACTATCTTGTTTTCACACAGGGAACGCTCTCCCGGCTTGTCTCTGTTGCACGGGGGGATGTCGCCTGTTCCGGGTATTCGTGTGATGAAACTGGAGTCGGATTGTACGCGAGCGCATATCGTGAGAGACCGGACATGGATAGATTCGTACATCTCGAGGTTCAAAGCGCCTTTTCTTTCCTTTGGGGAACATTCACTCCCGAGGATCTGGTGCAAGAGGTCGCTGCGCTCGGCCAAAGAGCCGTAGCCCTCACGGATGAAGGCCTGTACGGAGCAGTCCGGTTTTATCAAGCGGCACGCAGGGTGGGAATCCAGTCGATCATCGGTGCGAGAGTGATGCTCTGGGACGGTTCCCCCGTGACCCTGCTCGCGACGAATTTTGAAGCGTATGAAAATCTTTGCCGCCTGGTATCTCAATCGTACGAAGGCGGGACCTCTCCGCAGAATTTCATTACCAAGCAGGATTTGAGCCGCTGGTCCGAAGGGCTGATCTGTCTGGCAGGGGGAAGGGGATCTCGCGCTCGCGCTTCCCTGAAGAAAGGGAGGATGGAGGCTGCTCGTTTCAGTCTTCTGGAGATCCGAAACGTCTTCTCAGATCCGCGGAGACTCTTTGTGGTTCTTCAAAACCACGGCACGGAAGACCCGGACAGGGCGGGATCGGCACAAGATGTCATGCGCCGTACCGCGGAGGTGGCCTCGGATCTCGGTCTGCCTGTGGTAGCTACCAATGCAGTGGCGTTTCTCAAACCCGATGATTACGTCGTTCACAGGACTCTCACCGGCATCCAACAGCACCACCATCACCGCGTGGTGGAGCCTTTGCCCAATGATCGTTTTTACCTGGCTTCGGGTGAAGAAATGGAGCAGAGAGTTCCTTATCGGCAAGCCATTGAGAACACAAGATATATCGCTGACCTTTGCCGTGAATTCTCCTTGCCCGTGGGAGAGCTTCATCCACCCTCCTTCTTGGGGGCTGAGGACGCATCCAGGAAGGTGGCCGTCCTCTGCCTGAAAGAGCTGATCAAACGGTCGCATCCATCGGTTGCTGTGCCCCTCGAATACCTCAGGCAGCTCGACCGGGAGCTGACGATCATAAGAGAATTGAAACTGGCTGATTTTTTCCTCCTCGTCAAAGAAGTGGTGGACTTTGCTCGAAAAGAGGGAATTCGTCATAGCGTGCGAGGGTCCGCCGCGGGGAGTCTCGTCGTGTATCTGCTCCTGGGAGGGGTGGATCCCCTGGAGCATAACCTTCTTTTCGAGCGCTTCATCAATGAGGGCAGGGGAGATATGCCCGATGTGGATATTGACTTTGATTCGGACCGCAGGGATGAGGTCATTCACCATACCATGGGTCTTTTCCCCCGCCAGACGGCCATGGTGTGTACCATTCACACGTTCAAGGTGCGCAGCGCCGTCCGCTTGGCAGCTCGGGCTCTCGGATACCCCCTTGCCGAGATCGACCGGCTCGCTTCTTGTCTACCCTGGTCCCTTCGAGGCCGTGACCTACGGGAATCCCTGGAGCATCTTCCTGAGTTGAAGGATTCTCCCCTTCACCGTGAGCCCAGGCTCGTCCAGGTAGCTGCACGTTTAACCGGCCTTCCTTTTCAGAGCTCCGTTCACCTAGGTGGGGTGATCGTGGCCCCCGGCGACATAAAGGCTTGGACCCCGGTCTGCTCATCGCCCAAGGGATTCCCTGTAGGGCACCTGGATAAGGACGACGTGGACGTCCTGGGATTGTTGAAGCTGGATCTTCTTGGGCTCCGGATGCACACGGCGATTCAGAAGGCGGTAAAGCTATTGGCGCGGAAAGGTATTCACCTGGATCTTGACCGGATGCCTCTTACGGACCGGAAGACCTATGCGTTGCTCCGTAGCACCGAGAGCGTGGGAGTATTTCAGCTCGAATCCCCTGGCCAACGCAATCTCCTGGGGCACCTTCAGCCTGTGCGCTTCAGCGATTTGATCTCCGAAATTTCCCTCTTCAGGCCTGGCCCTGTTGAAGGGAACATGGTGGAAGTATTCCTGCGGAGGCGCCATGGTGAAGAGCCGGTGCGCGTTCTCCATGAGGACCTTGCCCCCATCCTGGAAGAGACATACGGGGTGATCCTTTTCCAGGAGCAAGTCCTCCGTATCGTCCATACCTTTGCCGGTCTTTCCTATGCTGATGCGGACGCTTTTCGGAGAGCCATGACCAAGGACCGTAAATCGAGAAAAATGGCTCTGTTGAAGCAGCAGTTCCTGGAGGGGGCGCTTGCAAAGGGGCATAGCCGGACCCTTGCCGAAAAAGTATTTCAACAGGCTGCAACCCTTGCTTCCTACGGCTTTTGTAAAGCTCATGCTGCCTCGTTCGCTCATATTACCTATCAGAGCGCCTACCTGAAGGCCCACCATCCCCAGGCGTTCTACCTGGGACTGCTCAATGCCGGCCATGTGGGGTCATATCCGCCATCGGTGATTCTCAACGAAGCGAGAAGACGGGGAATCCCCGTGTATCCTCCCCACGTCAACGCCAGTGGGATAGAATACGAGCCTGACGGAGCAGGCATTCGTGTGCCGCTGTGGGTGGTAAACGGCGTGGGACCGGCAATGGCCCGAAGAATTATTGCGGAGAGGGACAAGAGAGGACCGTTTCGGAGCTTGGAAGATCTCCTCGTCAGAATCTCCATTCCAGGACGGATTGTGAGGCTTTTCTCTTTGGCCGGCGCATTGGAAGGGATCGAGGAGCGTGAGTGGAGGTTGGTCCAGGAGGTGGCCAATGCGTGATCCTTCAACTCCACCCACCTCGGACGATCTCATCCGGACAGCTTCCAGGGAAGCCTCATCCATGAGTGTTTTCTGCAGGGATCATCCGCTGGCGGGACTCAGATACTGGCTGGCAGCCCATGGTGTCGTCACTGCGCGAGATTTACGGCGCATTCCCTCAGGAAGTAGAGTCGTGGTAACGGGTATCCTCGTGATCATGCACACTCCACCGACTAAATCCGGAAAGCGGGTGATGTTCATTACCATGGAAGACGAAACCGGTTTGCTCGACGTTGTGGTCTTCCCTAAGGCGCAAACCCACTTCGCCCGACACATTCTGACCAGCGAGGTACTCACCGTCGAAGGGAGGCTTCAGCGACAGGGTCAGAACGGCCTCTCCATATCAATCGTGATGGAAAGGCTTATTCTCTCTCTCACCGGCTCCTTGGCGAAGCTCCTGACGCGCAGTCATGCCTCGAACGAAAAGCAACACGGCAAGCAATCATCGGCTCAGCCGTGACGTGTGCGTCCTGAAATTCCATGTAGCGCAGCATGTAGTGCAGGCTTTTAGCCTGCATCTGAAGATTTGGCAGCCTAAAAGGCTACCCGACGTGTTCGGAAATGGCAGGCAGGTGTTGCAGCATGTAGTGCAGGCTTTTAGCCTGCATCTGAAGATTTGGCATCCTAAAAGGCTACCCTACGTGTTCCGGAATGGCATGCGTGTATTGCAGCATGTAGTGCAGGCTTTTAGCCTGCATCTGAAGATTTGGCATCCTAAAAGGCTACCCTACGTGTTCCGGAATGGCATGCGTGTATTGCAGCATGTAGTGCAGGCTTTTAGCCTGCATCTGAAGATTTGGCAGCCTAAAAGGCTACCCTACGTGTTCCGGAATGGCATGCGTGTATTGCAGCATGTAGTGCAGGCTTTTAGCCTGCATCTGAAGATTTGGCAGCCTAAAAGGCTACCCTACCACATATATGGAAGTGGCGCCCTTGCCGGTTCGACACCCTGCCCAAAACATACCCCCATGACGCCTCAGTTTTCTTGTGCCTGACGCGAGTTTTCGCGCATCTCCTTGTATAATTTTCAGAGACCGTGGAGCTCTCCATAGGGAGGTCAATCTACAAACATGAAGATTCGCACGATTCTCATCTGTGTCTGCGTAGTTGTGGCAGCTACCCTGGGCGGGCTGTACCTAGAGAAGGACATCGCAAAGGGCAAAGCCCGTAAAGAAGCCCCCCAAGCACAGGTCACCAGGCGAGATCTCGTTGCTTTCGTTCAGGCAACGGGGATTGTCAAGCCGATGATTGGAGCAGACGTAAAAGTCGGTGCGCGCACCCCGGGAAAAGTAGTCGAGCTCCCCATAGACGTCGGTGACTTTGTGGAAAAAGGGCAAATCATCGCAAAGCTGGAACAAGATGACCTGAGTGCCCGAGTGAAGCTCCAGGAGGCCATCCTGGACGAAGCCCGGGCCGAGGAAGAACGACTAGCAGCGGACTTCTCGAGGGACAAGAAGCTTGCCGAAAGCAAGTCCATCTCGGATCAGAAGTTCGATCAGAGCCGTTACGCGTACGAGGTTGCCAAGGCACGGGTCAAAAAGGCAGCGGCGGAGTTGGAGTACGCACAAGCCCAACTTGCGTATGCCAACATAACCTCGCCCATCAAGGGAACCGTCGCAGCGGTCAATACCATCCAGGGAGAGACGGTGACGACCGGTCTTCAGGCCCCCACGTTCATCCGTGTGATAGATTTGGATCGCCTCCAGGTATGGGCTTACGTGGACGAAAACGACGTGGGCCAAGTGAAACTGGGGCAGGAGGCGGTCTTCACTGTAGCGGCGTACCCGGGCATCGAATTCAAAGGCCAAGTCACGTCCATCTATCCGTCAGCAACCATTCAAGATAACGTCGTCTACTACATTACCACGGTAAGCGTCGATAATCGGGAAAGAAAACTCATGGCAGACATGACCACAGACGTTCGAATATTCGTGGATAAGCGGAAAGACGTACTGACGGTACCAAACAAGAGTGTTCAACGAGAAGGTCAGAAGAAGTGCGTGTACGTCGCAAAAGGCAAGGGATACGAAAAGCGGTACATTAAGACCGGCTGGAAAGATGCCTCTCACTCGGAGGTCCTGGAGGGGCTGGAAGAAGGAGAGCGTGTAGCGCTCGAAAAACCGTCCCGTTCGTGAGGCCTAAGGAGGTGTCCGCATGCTCAAGGTCCGCAATCTGTCAAAAGTGTTCCGCAAGGGAAGCATGGAAGTCTCTGTGCTGGATGACATTACGTTGTCTGTCTCGGAAGGAGAGTACGTGGCAATTATGGCCCCTTCCGGGATGGGCAAGAGCACTTTCCTCAATATTCTCGGATGCCTGGACAGGCCGACCAGCGGGACCTACCTTCTGGACGGTGTCCCGGTTCAAGATATGAATGACGACGAGCTGTCCCACATAAGGAACAAGAAAATCGGATTCGTCTTCCAGTCATTCCATCTCCTTCCAATGATGACAGCATGGGAAAACGTTACGCTGCCACTCATTTACAGCGATTCGGATGTAGACATGAAATCGAAGGCCATTGAAGTCCTCCAATCGGTGGGCCTCGGGGACCGAGTGGACCACGTGCCAGGCGAATTATCGGGTGGCCAGCACCAGAGAGTGGCTATCGCCAGAGCTCTCGTCAACGATCCGCGAATCATTCTGGCAGACGAGCCGACCGGGAATCTTGATTCAAGGTCCAGTGATGAAGTCATGAGGATCTTTCGAGAGCTCCATTCTTCCGGAAGAACCCTCGTTGTGGTGACTCACGATCCCGAAGTTGCAAGAGAGGCCGACCGGCTGATCGAAATGAAAGACGGAAGAATCTTGGCGGATCGGAGCACCAGTGCCTTCCGAGAGGGGGCGGCAGGATGAGGGTCCTGAGAATCGCCCGAACCGCGCTGGTGACGCTGGCTGCTCACAAGACGAGATCTCTCCTTATGATGCTCGGCGTGATCATTGGAGTGGCCACTCAGAACATCGTGTTCTCCGCCGTCCTGGGAGCAAGGGCCACGGTGATGCAAGGTGTGGAAAAATTCGGTCTCGATTCTCTCATGATAATGGCAGGAGCGGGCAGACGTCCGGGAGTCATCCAAGCGGAACCAGTGACATTGCGAGTTGGAGACGCGGAGGCGATGGCAGCGGAAATCCCAAACGTCAAACATGTCTGTCCGCAGATAATGCGAAGAGAAGTTCCTGTCAAACGTGGGAACAAGAGCAGTTACAGCGTCGTAGTCGCTGCGCCTGCCATATGGTCATCGGTCTGGAGCACCGAGGTGGAAGAGGGGCGGTTCCTGGAAGACGAAGATGTCAGCCGTCGTGCAAGAGTGGCTGTGATCGGCAAAACGATCGCCTCCGATCTCTTTGACGGGGAAGATCCCATCGGGAAGAAAATCAATCTTGCCAGCAACATCTTCGAAGTCACCGGAATACTGGAATCGAGGGGTACCTCGGTCACAGGGATCGACATGGATAGCAGAATCGTGATTCCCTTGACGACCGGGCAGAAGCGTGTCTTCAACCAGGAGCATGTGAGAGCCATCAAGGTAGCTGTGCGCGATGCCTCGATAATGGGGCAGACGGTTGAAGATATTCGGTCCCTCTTGCGAGAACGGCACCATCTTCCCAGGGGAGCTGAAGACGACTTCACGATCGTTACGCCCACGAAGGTAATTGCTATGGCGATGAAGCTTTCGAGCACTTTCGCGTTGTTTCTCGTTCTCGTCTCAGGGGTTTCCCTCACAGTGGGCGGTATAGTGCTCGCCAACATCATGTTCATAGCAGTGCACGAAAGAAAGAGAGAGATCGGTCTGCGTCGGGCAATAGGCGCACGCAAGAAAGACATACTCTTCCAATTTCTTCTTGAAGCGCTTTGTGTAGCCTTTCTCGGGGGAATAATCGGACTTGGCCTGGGCATGGCGGGGATTTACATACTGAAGACGGTGTCCAAGATCCCGGCGTTTCTCATGTGGCAACCGGTAGCGCTCGCCCTCTCCAGCGCGCTTGTCGTAGGACTTCTTTCAGGCTATCTCCCTGCCAGACGGGCCGCGAATATCGATCCCTCCGACGCCTTGAGGTGAGACCATGGGACCCAGATCCCTCAGAGGGATTCGCATCGCCCTGAAATCGCTTACAGAGCATCGTTTGCGAGTAGCCCTTGCCCTTCTGGCCATAGTAATCGGAGTGGCCTCTGTGATCATCATGGTTGGAGTGGGAAAGGGAGCAGAGCAGGACGTTCGCACAAAGCTCGAGTCCATGGGGCCGAACCTGATTGTGGTCAGCGCTGCCATTTCGCGCAGTGTCAAAGGGGATGTGGGGGGCCGCATTGGCATCGTTTCGACGTTGTTACTGAGAGACGCCGCTGCGATAGAAGCTGAGTGCCAGGAAGTGAGGTTGGTTGCCCCTGCTCATGTCAAGAAATTGCAGGCGAAACATGGAAGCGCCACTTACAGCACGAACGTGGTGGGAACTGTCCCGGCCGCCCAGACGGTACGAAACATTCAGATCGGGTCAGGGCGGTTTTTCGATGAGGACGATGACAAGGTCATGGCCACCGTGGCAGTGCTTGGCCCGACGGTCGTTGAGAGCCTTTTTCAGGGACAAGACCCCATAGGAGAGCGCATCATGGTCGGCAACGTTCACCTTACGGTTATCGGGGTCACAGAGCCCAAAGGGGTCTTGGCAGAGGAGGATCAGGATGACCAGATACTGGTTCCTCTCAAAACAGCGATGAACAAGCTCTTTCATGTCACATATCTGAGCAACATTTTTGTTGAGGCTGCTGACTTCGAGAGGATGCACGATGCAGACGGGCAAATCCGAGAAGTTCTCAGGGAGAAGCACCGCTTGCGTGAAGGGAAGGCCGACGATTTCACCATCCAAAACCAGGCCGACGTAATCGCAGCCCGCAGCTCGGCCGCTCAGACCTTCAGCTTTCTCGTCATGTGCATCGCGCTCGTTTCCCTTGTCATAGGAGGAGTGGGAATTCTGGGAGTCATGCTCCTATCCATCCGGGAGAGGGAGGTCGAGATCGGCCTGCGCAGAGCGGTCGGCGCTACTCGGCATGACATCCTCGTTCAATTCATGGTGGAATCATGCTTTCTCGGGTTATGCGGGGGCGTCTTGGGAGCTGTCGTCGGAATAGCCGTCAGCCGCGTTCTGGAGGCAGCATCAGGGCTGCCCATTCTCATCGTTTTCGAGTATGTGCTTCTCAGTATGGCCTTTTCTGCGGCGGTTGGGCTTATCTTCGGAATCTATCCGTCTTGGAGAGCAGCGGGTCTCGATCCGGTGCGGGCTTTGAGCCCGAGGGTCTGAACATTGTTCCCAACCGATATGATCGGCAATTGATCTTTCTGTATCACGTTGAAAAGACTCTTATGCACAGGACTCGTTGCGTACCAACACTAGATCTCCGCGACTTTGCTTCCCTCGAAGCATCTATAGGAAATGAGAACATAATGGTGGCTTCAGCGAACCGGCACTGAAGCGATAGATGATAAAGGAAGGAGATCCTATGGCCTACCTTTTTGATCCATTGAGAATCAAAGATGTGACGATGCGTAATCGGATAGGAGTATCACCCATGTGCCAATACAGCTCTCATGACGGAAGGGCAACAGATTGGCACTTGGTCCATCTGGGGTCCCGAGCCGTGGGTGGCGCGGGACTCATCATAGCCGAGGCCACTGCCGTGGAGCCCAGAGGCAGAATCTCCCCTCAAGACGCAGGCCTTTGGTCGGACGAGCAGATAGGTCCTCTTCTCCGCATCACTGAGTTCATCAAAGATCACGGCGCGGTGCCGGGCATTCAGCTAGCCCATGCCGGGAGGAAGGGAAGCGCTACACGCCCATGGGAAGGAGACCGATCTCTCACCGAGTCAGAAGGAGCGTGGGAGACTATCGCTCCCAGCGCTATGGCCTTTGGTCACAAGCTGACGAGCGTGCCCCGTGAGATGAATCGGCAGGACATTCAAGACGTTAAACAAGCGTTCCGGAACGCTACTAAGCGCGCAGTGGATGCCGGATACCAGTGGTTGGAGCTGCATGCCGCACACGGCTATCTTTGTCACAGCTTCTACTCCCCGCTTTCCAACCACCGAACAGACGAGTATGGAGGTAGCTTCGAAAACCGAATCAGATTCGTCTTGGAGACGGCTGCACTGATGAGGGAAGCCTGGCCAGAAAACCTGCCGTTTTCTGTGCGCATATCATGTTCCGACTGGGTGAAGGGCGGCTGGACCATAGAGGAATCGATCGAGCTGGCAAAGAGGTTGAAAGATGTTGGCGTTGACATGATCGATTGTAGCTCCGGGTTCAATACACCCGATCACCGGCAATATCCTTTCGCGCCCGGTTGGCAAGTCCCGTTCTCTGACTCCATTCGGCGAGAGGTTGGCATAGCCACTGCTGCGGTGGGGCTCATAACAGATCCTGTGCAGGCAGATGAGATTATCCGGAAAGGGAGGGCGGACGTGGTGCTCCTGGCGCGGCAGATGCTTCGAGAGCCATACTGGCCTCTTCGGGCAGCAGCAGAGCTTGGGGCAACCAATTCCTCCAGACCTCCTGCCCCGTACGCACATTGGATTTGAATGACTGAAAGTCTGATGCCCCTATAGGGCCCTATTCCAAGAGGTTTTGCGATGACGACACTGATAATTTTGACGACATGTCTCACAATGGTAGGTCTACTGGCAGTCACCGCAGTCGTGGCTGATTCGCGATCCGAGCTCGAGGAAGCGACGTTCGCCGGCGGCTGCTTCTGGTGCATGGAACCCCCATTTGAAAGGTTGGACGGCGTTCGGGACGTCGTCTCCGGTTATATGGGGGGGACCGGGGACAATCCCACGTACGAGGATTATGCCCAAAAGGGGCACGTGGAAGTCATACGGATCACCTACGATCCCTCCAAGGTGTCCTATTCCGAGTTGCTCGATGTGTTTTGGCGACAGATAGACCCTACCGATCCGAATGGCCAGTTTGTAGATCGCGGGCCTCAATACCGGTCCGCAATCTTCTACCACAACGAAGACCAGAAGAAGCTTGCGGAAAAATCGAAGAAGGAGCTTGCGGAATCGGGTAGATTCGCCAAGCCCGTCGTGACCGAGATCATTGAGGCCTCGAGGTTTTATCCTGCGGAACACTACCATCAGGACTATTACAAGAATCACGTGCTCAAGTACAAATTCTACCGATACAACTCGGGCAGGGACCAGTATTTGGCCAAGGTCTGGGAGCAAAAGAGAGATCAGGGAATGGAACAACGAAAGGGGAACGGTTCCCGGAAGTTGTCCAAGGAGGAGCTCAAGAAGCGATTGTCTCCAATGCAATACCGGGTGACCCAGGAGGACGGGACTGAACCGCCGTTTCAAAACGAGTACTGGAATAATAAAGAACCGGGAATCTATGTGGATGTCGTTTCCGGTGAGCCGCTGTTCAGCTCCATCGACAAGTACGATTCCGGGACCGGATGGCCAAGTTTCGTCCGCCCGCTGGAGCCGGAAAACATCGTGGAGAGGGAAGACAGGAGCTTATTTACAACGCGAACCGAAGTGCGGAGCAAGCAGGGGGACTCTCATCTCGGACACGTCTTCCCTGACGGACCCAAGCCAACAGGGCTGCGGTACTGCATGAATTCCGCCGCCTTGCGGTTCATTCCAAAGGAAGACTTGGAAAAGGAAGGATACGGCAAATATAAGCAGCTTTTCGAATGAGGCTGGATCAAAGAGCGTGGCTCTGCCTGGTGTCGTTGCGCTCGATTCTAAAAATGCTAATGGTTTGCTCCGGGAACCCTGGCACAGCCACTGGCACGACCGTTTCGGATGTCACAAGACCTCGTGATATCAGACGACCGAGGAACCTGGAAACTGCGAGGCGTTTGCGTTCAGCCAGAAGGGCGGTGCCGTTGAGCGCCAGGATCTCGTCTATGAGGCGTACGAGCGAACCATGCGTGAAATAGTCGTAAGCGATTTCCGAGCCCAAGACAAGACCGAAAGTCTCAACACCGGCCGGTTCGTCCCAATCCAGGAGCTTGAAGCGTACGTTGTCCGGGGGCACATCGTTCAATTGACACGTTTCTCTCGCAAAGGTGAGGGCGGCCTCCACATAATCCGTGAACGTCACTTCGGCTCCCAACAGCGCGGCAGTGCAGCCGGCAAGCCCAAGCCCGCAACCCAGCTCGATCACCCGCTCTCCGGACAGGTCCCCCGTTCTCTCCAGATATAGGGACAACGCGACTGCTGCAGACGTGATTCCCCACCAGAACGATATGCGGTCGCCCGATTCAGTCTGCTCCGGAGGAACAGGCAATCGGATATTCAAGGAACCTATCGGAACCGAAATCTGCTTCAAGAGGGGTAACTCCAGGCCAGAACTTCTTTCCTCATTTGATCGTGTGCGCTCACCAGCATGATTCTGGACTGTTCTCCTTTGGAGATGATTGTTGCACCTGTCCATTCCGGAGGAGTTCTCTCACGGGCTTGGTCTTGCGACTTCAACAGGGAGTTCTACAGTACGGGCCCTCTTGTTCGCAACCACTTCGATAGATTGAAACGGGAAGCCAGTTGGACTACTCTACGGTCACAAGAAGAACTATGGTTCGATTGGGAATCCGCCTCTGCCACGAGCCTCTAATGGGCCTTATTCCTCCATGAGCCGTGGGATCTCTGGGGAGGTCATGCGTGAAACGATTGAGAGCTCGAGCTCCTGCCAAGATCAATCTATACCTCAAGGTGCTTGGTGCCCGCGACGACGGGTACCATGAGCTGGAAACAGTATTCCAGGCTGTCAATCTCCAAGACGAGCTGATCATTGAAAAGGGGTCCGGCCCCGCGGTCCTCGATGTACCAGGCTTTCCCGATCTGGAGGCCGAGTCAAACCTCGTCGTGCGTGCCCTGCGGTGGCTGGAGGCAGAATGCGGGTCTCCTCTTCCCGTCCGCATGAGGCTTATTAAAAGGATTCCCGTGGCCGCAGGCCTGGGGGGTGGTAGCTCAAACGCAGCAGCGGCGCTGCTGGGGATCTCCACTCTCTACGGTCTCGGATTGCAGGGAGAAAAGCTCTTAAAGGGAGCTGCTTCTTTGGGTGCGGACGTTTCCTTTTTCCTCTTCGGCGGTACTGCCGTGGGAGAAGGGATAGGCGAGCGAATTACCCGTGTGCATCTTTCAACGGATTATGGTCTCTTGCTCGTCAACCCGGGTTTCCAGGTGTCCACCGCAGCGGTGTATCGTGAATATTCCGAGTCCTTGACAGGTGCGCTCACTCAAGGTACAGTGTGGAACAGCCTTCGGAAGCTGCGTCGGGTGGAGGATATCCTTCATAACGACCTGCAGGCTCCGGCCGAGACGTTGTACCCCATGATCGCGGAGGCGCGGGCAACCCTGGTGGGTGAGGGCCTGCCGAAGGCGCTTATGAGTGGAAGCGGGCCGACAGTTTTTGGAATAGGCGATAGCGATCGCCTTGCTCATATCGAGGCACGACTTCCCGGGAATTGGCGAACGTTCATAACCGGACCCATCGAGGCTGGAATTCTTCTCGATTGAGGCTGCGCTGCAGAGCCACTGGGGCGTCGTCAAGCGGCAAGACACGGGTCTTTGGAACCCGCATTCGGAGGTTCGAATCCTCCCGCCCCAGCCAATAACCTACCGGAATCATTGCAACTCCTTTTCGGAAAATGTGTCCGCAAATTCCGAATCCCCTTACCTCTCAAGCACTTACCCCTCTTTAGCCGCTGAACATGCCGATATCACGGACCATTCAGGCCGAAATTAACCTGATTGGTTCATCAAGTATTGCCGGATAACACAGCCGTCTCGACGCAAGGGACTTTGGCACGAATGCTGCCGTCCGCACGATCATGGCCTATGGTTCAAAGGCCAAAAGAGAGGAACATTCCGAACGTTCAGACCATCATGAACGTTCCGACCTTTCCGAAGACTCTGAGCGGGAGGCACATGGCGAGAGTTCCGACCCGAATAATGGGTGGAACATTCCTACCCTTTGGAACAAGCGGGGCTGCCAGATCGTTCCGAACGTGAGGAATCACCAAAGCTCGATGAGGAAGCCGAACCCGTTAAAGGGGAGGGTTCCGACCATTCGGACCCTTCGGACCATGGGGAATGACACGACGACCGCGCTTCGAGATCAACAAACCCGGTGACGCAATCTGTAGCGGGCGCGCGGATCTCAATCTTTGGGAAGACGATCGCTTGCTTCCTGAAGCCGACGACCTGGAGAGTCCCTCGTCGACGACTTGGGCGAATTGTCGGAAGCTGACGAAGATCTGGAAGACTGACAAAAGCGCCTTTACAGTTTGAGACCTGCTGTTTAATCTGCCCTGTATGTACCAGTGCAAGACTCCCCCTATCGGTTTTCGGAAGGACCGTAGAGTGCTTCGCGAAGCCTATCGTTTCACTGAAGCCTGGCGGGCCGAATCACCTGGAAGCCGGCCGTATGTGCGGTGAACTTTCTGGCTAGAAGACCCAAGGTCTTTATTGACGACTTTCATTTTCACATCGACGCAAAACCCTTGGCCGACGCAGTTGGCCGGTACAGGCTCATTCCCTGCGTGAGAGAGCTTCTGAGAAAGACCACGGAGCCGCCTAAAGCCACAGCGGACGGCAATCTCATGCTTGACGGAATCACGCCAGACGGAACACGCTTCAGGGTTATCATCGGGCCGGAGAAGGACGGGGGCGTTTTGCAGAGCTTCTATCCCCTATAGAACGACAAAAGCCCATGTGCTCTTATGCCGTGGTCAATGACTCTCGAGTTGGCGGCGCTCAAAGGCGACTTACGTTACCCCTCAGACGGCAAGGTCTGGAGCACTTATGTCTCCTGCACATGGACCTTCGTCTCATCTCACGCTTAAAGTCTATTAGACACATGAAACACTGTCAAGTTCAATCCGGGAACAACCGTGAGCGCTCGGGGCAGCGCACCCTGAATTTCCCCCTGTTCGACACCCTCTAGATCGCGGGTCGAAAAAAGTGAAAAACCTCGTTGTTCTTGAGAGATCAAGAAGATACTTTTGTGACAAGGATTCTATCACCAACGAGGTGACGTGATTATGGCACAAGGCCTTCTTCCTTTCCACTCTGAAGTTGAAAAGAAATTGGAAAGCATCACGTTCCTGGCGGGCTTGCCACTGTATTTTGACTTGGCCCATCTGATGGGACTTGGGCGTCTGATCGGCGAGCACGTGGTTGCACGGGAAGGTAACCAAGGCTGGACCGACGAGCAGATGATCATGGCGTTAGTGCTGCTGAATCTGGCAGGGGGCGACTGTGTGGATGATTTGCCGGTGCTGGAAGGAGACGAGCGGTTGTGCCGGGTGCTCAGAGAAGTTGAGCTGTACGGCCGGACGAGATCGGAAAAGCGAGCGCTTGCGAGGCGGTGGCGGAAGCAGAGGACGCGGACCTTCCCTTCGCCCACCGCGGTGTGTGAGTATTTGGAGCTTTTCCGCGACGGGAACAGGAGCAGTACAGAAAGCCGCATGAGGCGTTCATCCCTGAGCCGAGCAAGCTTCTTTGGGCTCTGATGCGACTCATTGGGGCCTTTGCTGCGGCGGTGCAGCGAAGAACCCCTGCCAAGACGGCTACCTTGGATATGGATGCGACGCTCCTGGAGACATTCAAGAATGCAGCGCTGTACTGCTATAAGAAATTCAAGGCATATCAGCCGCTGAACATCTATTGGGCGGAACAAGAGCTTGTGCTTTTTGGGCGAGTTTCGAGACGGGAACGTTCCTGCAGGGTACGACCTGCTTCGGCCGTTCAGACAGGCATTGGAATTGGTTCCTGCGGGCGTTTCCCGGGTACATTTGCGATCCGATTCTGCGGCATATGGTGTGGATCTGCTCAAATACTGTGCTGAAGGAAGAAGTGAGCGGTTTGGAGTTATCGAGTTTGCCATAGGCATTCCGGTGACGGAAGCGTTCACGGTGGCGGCACGTGAGATACGTGAGAGCAGTCGGCATCGTCCATATAAGATGGTTGACGGTAAGCCGTTGGACACGGGTGAGGAGTGGGCTGAGGTATGTTTTGTGCCCAGTTGGGTTGGCCACAAGAAGCACGGGCCGACTCATCGCTATGTGGCGATACACGAGCCGCTTGAGCAGCAGGCACTTTGTGGCATGGAGGATCAATTCGCCCTTCCTTTTCCCACCATTGGTTTGGGGGCGCTCAGGTATAAGGTGACGGCTATTGTGACCAACCGTGGGGTGCCTGCAGATGAGCTTATTTGGTGGTATCGAGGCCGCTGCAGCAAGAGTGAAGAAGCTCATTCGATCACGAAGACGGACCTGGGAGGCGGGATGCTTCCTTAAGGATTGTTCGGAGCCAATGCTGCCTGGTGGCAGATAATGATTCTTGCGTTCAACCTGGATGCGGCCATGAAGCACCAGGTACTGGGGTAGGGTTGGGTGAATCGCTGCATCAAGGTGATACGCTTCGGGCTGATCAACCTGGACGGCCGGGTGTTCAAGCGCGGCAGGGGGCATTTTGTTCGACTGGCAGGGGAGCACCCGTCGAACGAGAGACTTTTTGAAGCACGAAGGAGGATGCTTTGTTCTTGCCTATCGGGCTGACGCGTGCCACAGAAGGCAGGGAGAGTGGCGCTTGGAGTGGGCTGAGGCGAGCCCGGGCGGATAGGTCGTTCAGGAACACGCTCGAGCAAGGGGGGAAAGAGACGCATTTACCGGCGGCCTGCCACGCGACCAAAATTAAGCTCATGCGTTGGTCGCAGACCGTCGCATGAGAACCTTACAGGGTCCACACGCCCCACACGTCATCGTGGGCCGTGGATTCTGGGGTTTCCCCGGGATTGACTCCTGATGAAAAACATCTATACTGGCTACTTGAACAATTTTCATCGTGGAGATGAAACCTGATGAAATTTTGGCGGTTGCCGCTGGACGCGGAGATGCACTCTATCCCTCAAGGGGAGGTGTGCATCATTGAGAACCGTTGCAAGGGCTGCGGATTCTGCATCGAGTTCTGTCCCAATGGATGCCTGAAAGAAAGTAAACGTTTCAATTCGAAGGGATATCATCCTCCGGAGTTGGTTTTCCAGGCCGAAGATTGCGTGGAATGCGGACTGTGCAGCCTGATCTGTCCGGAATTCGCGATCTTTACCAAGCTCAAGGAAGCAAAGAAGATCACCGAAGAGGATATCCAGAAGGTTACAACGCGGTACTCTCGGAAAGACACGAGATTCGCGAAACGTTGAATTTCCGGCCTCTCGGCCCATAGGGGCATTTTCTTCGAATCCCATCGCACTGAAGCTTCGCGGGCCCAAGAACGGAAGGGATGAAAGCCACACGCGGTTCGTTCGCGCGGTGGCACGGAGTTATTCGAGGTCCGGGGTGTACATGTTCTCCGGGCAGGATAAGCGGACATTATGTTCAGAGCGCGGTCGAACGGTTGCGTGAGAAGCAAGGACTCTTCATGGGCAACAAGGAGATTTTGACAGGGGAGCATTTCATTCACGGGGATGCTGCATGCGCGGAAGGTGGAATTGCCGCGGGGTGTCGGTTCTTTGCGGGTTACCCCATAACCCCGGCTACCGAGGTTGCTGAACGGATGGCAAGGCGTTTGCCTGAGGTCGGCGGGGTGTACATCCAAATGGAAGATGAGATTGCTTCCATGGCTGCCATTCTGGGCGCCTCCTGGGGTGGAGTTAAGTCTATGACCTCCACATCCGGTCCCGGCTTCTCTCTCATGATGGAGAATGTGGGCCTCGGGATGATGACGGAAACCCCCTGCGTGTTGGTGAACATTCAGCGCGGGGGGCCTTCCACGGGTTTGCCGACGCTCGTGGGACAGGCCGACGTGATGCAGGCTCGATGGGGATCTCACGGAGATTACGGCTGCATAGCGCTCGCTCCCTCTTCCCCGCAGGAATGCTTTGACCTCACCGTGGATGCCTTCAATTTGTCGGAGATATACCGGTTGCCGGTGTTTGTCATGGCGGATGAAGTCGTGGGCCACATGACTGAAAAAGTTGTCATTCCCCCGCCGGATCAGATAACGGTTGTGGAGCGGGTCACTCCGTGCCCGTCCCATGAGCAATATCTTCCCTTCGACAGCTCTGGACCGATGCCGGCGGCCATGGCCATCCTCGGGCAGGGATATCACGTCCATGTCACGGGGCTCACCCACGATGAGCGAGGTTATCCTGTTATTACGGATGCGGTTCAGGAGCGAAACGTCCGCCATATTGTGGACAAGATCCGCAAGAACGCCGAAAAGATAGTTCGGTACGAGGCAGTGGGTATTGAAGACGCCGAGGTTGTCGTGGTGGCTTACGGGTGTACAGCTCGCGTAGCTCATCATGCGGTGGATAGTTTACGGAGCAAAGGACGGAAGGTGGGACTTCTGCGCCTGATCACTCTCTGGCCGTTCCCATCGAAGGTCATTCGTCGCCTTGCGAAAAAGGTTAAGGGATTCGTTGTGCCTGAGATCAATTACGGTCAAATGGCGTATGAGGTTGAGCGCACGTCTCAGGGACATGCTGAAGTACTGCTGGTCGCTGCAATGGGCGGCTCCATGCATACCCCAGCCGAAATCGAAGATGCTGTTGGAGAGTATCTCTGATGTCAGGTATCGATCATACCTGGTCGCTGTGCTGCCTGCACGGACGCCGGTCCGTGGGTGCCGACCAGAGATCGGCAATTGATGACGAGGCCGAAGGCCATGACTTTGTGATTAGCGGAGACAGGAACCCCTGTGCATCGCGGCGGCAACCGCGTGTGCGACGAACCCTTGCGATATGAGCATCCAATCACGGAGCATCTTATGAGAGTACGTGTGAGACAGATTGAGCCCTTCGATCTCGATGCGGCCAACAGAGCGATCAAACAAGACCACGGACTTCACCCTCACGATCGGTATCTCAAGCCGGGCAGGATCCCCCACATCTGGTGTCCCGGATGCGGCCTCGGCATTGTGCTCACCACGTTCATCGAGGCAATGAGCCGCAAGAATATCGCAGTTGACCAGTGCGCCGTGGTTTCAGGCATTGGATGCACGGGACGCGTGGCGGGATATCTCGATATGGACACGTACCATACCACCCACGGACGGGCCATTCCGTTTGCCACGGGACTTGCCCTTGCCCAGCCGGACAAGCACATAACGGTCTTTTCCGGAGACGGAGACCTCTTCGCTATCGGAGGAAATCACCTGATTCACGCAGCCAGACGGAACGTCAACATCAAGGTGATCTGTGTGAACAACTTCAATTACGGGATGACAGGTGGCCAAGCTGGTCCGACGACCCCGCTGGGCGCTCGCACATCGACCACTCCCGTAGGGAACGCGGAACCGGGCTTCAATCTCCCTCACATGGCCCACGCGGCAGGAGCTGTGTACGTGGCACGATGGACCACATTTCATCCCAGACAGCTCGTCCATTCGATTTCCGAGACCTTTGATAAAAAGGGATTCACGTTTGTCGAAGCAATCGCTCCCTGCCCGATTGGGTACGGAAGGCCGAACAAGCTCGGATCCGGTCTTGACGAGATGCGTTACTACCGTGAGATGTCCGAGATCCGCAACGGCGAGAACCCCGGAAACGTGGGGCTCGAACTCAACGGGAAGATTGTTGTTGGCACCTTCATAAATGTGGAGAGACCCGATTTTATGGAGAACTACACCACCCGAATCGTGGAGCCGTTGAAAGCTGCCGGGAAGAAAAGAGAAAAGGCGAAGACAGCATGAGCGGAAAACAGGAGGTCAGACTGGCGGGGTTCGGCGGACAGGGAATAATCCTGTCAGGCCACATTCTCGGGAAGGCAGCAGCGCTCTTCGAGAAGAAGAACGCCGTATTCACCCAGAGTTACGGCCCGGAGGCGCGCGGCGGATCTTGCAGCGCGGACGTGGTTATTGCCGAGGATGTGGTCCACTACCCGAAGGTGGCGGAACCGGACGTACTCGTGATTATGAGCCAAGGGGCGTGGGGCACGTACGGAAGCACAATAAAGTCCGGAGGCAAGCTCATCATTGACGAGGATCTCGTGGTCCTGGACCGCGAGCCGCCTGGAGTAACCGTGTACCGTGTGCCTGCCACCAGAATAGCGGAAGACATGGGCAAGAAAATCGTCGCCAATATCGTGATGTTGGGCGCAGTTGCAGCTCTGGGAGGAGTGGTAAAATATGACTCGCTCAAGCAATCGGTGCTAAGCTCCATTCCTGCAGGGACCGAAAATCTCAACATCTCCGCCTTCGATAAAGGTCACGAATACGGAATCAGCTTGATCGAGCGCAATGGAAAGAGCGAAACCGCATGAAGACGCGCATGAACCCCTGAAGGGCGAGAGCTTACCAGAAGATTCGTGACAGCGGCCAGATTGGATTGACCGGGAGGAACAAGTCAATTGAAAGAGAAAACAGACCCGACCGGAGTCAGAGAAAATGACCTAAAAATAGGGGTGTATGTCTGCCATTGTGGAAAGAACATCGGAGGAACGGTGCGGTGCGAGGAGGTGGCTCAGTACGCCGCTACCTTGCCGGGGGTGGCTCTTTCCAAGGATTCTCTCTATACGTGCTCCGAGCCAGGCCAGGAGCAAATCAAGTCGGACATCAGGGAGCATGGGCTCAATCGTGTTGTGGTAGCATCCTGTACCCCAAGGCTGCACGAGCCCACATTTCGCTCCGCTTGCGAGAGCGCTGGTCTAAATCCGTACCTTTTGGAAATGGCCAATATTCGTGAACATTGCTCGTGGGTTCATCTGCATGACAAGGATGCGGCAACAGAAAAAGCGAAAGATCTCGTGCGGATGGCAGTGAGCAGGGCTGCCGAGCTTGCTCCCCAGTTTGAGCTCACGGTCCCAGTCAAACGCCAGGCGGTAGTTGTGGGAGGGGGCATCGCGGGGATCCAAGCCGCTCTGGACATGGCTGACGCGGGGTACAAGGTATACCTCATTGAACGGAGCGCGAGCATCGGGGGGAGAATGGCCCAGATCGACAAAACGTTTCCAACGATGGACTGTTCGATTTGCATCCTCGCGCCCAAGATGAGCGAAGTCGGGCGACATCCCAACATCGAGCTGCTCACCCTCTCGGAAATCCAAGAAGTGTCCGGCCACATCGGGAGCTTCCGTCTAAAGGTCCTCAAGAAGGCGAGGTACGTCACCAAGGAATGCACCGCGTGCGGGGACTGTGTGCGCGAGTGCCCGCAATTGGTGCCGGACGAATTTAACGCGGGTCTGTCGATCAGACATGCCATTCATATACCTTTTGCTCAGGCCGTGCCGTCCACATTTCTCATCGACATGGATCGTTGTTTGAACAATCAGGGAATTGTGGCCTGTGACCGTTGTTTTCAGGCATGCAGCCACAAGTGCATCGATTTCGCGGACAGGGATCAGGAGATAGAGATCGAAGCAGGCACAATAGTAGTAGCTACCGGCGTGGACGTGTACGATCCTACGGCTCTCACCGAGCTGGGCTATGGAAGATTCCCCAATGTAATCACTACACTGGAGTTCGAGCGGTTGATCAACGCCGGTGGTCCGTCGTCCGGTGAGCTCATCCGACCGTCAGATCGGGTGAGGCCAAGAAAGGTTGCGTTCCTTCAGTGCATCGGATCGAGGAGCAAACGGAGCAGTCGCTACTGCAGCAACGTATGTTGCATGAACACCATTAAGGACTCGCTGCTCATAAAGGAGCACTGGCCGGATACCGAGATCTACGTGTTTTATATAGATATCAGAGCCTTCGGAAAAGGCTTCGAGGACTTGTTTCAAAGAGCGAGGCGAGAAGGGGTCACCTTCATACGGGGTATTCCGGGAGAGATCCTGGAAGATATCAGGACCGGTGATCTGACGTTGCTCGGGGAGAACACGCTGCTGGGGAAGCACTACCGCCTGGACGTTGACATGGTGATTCTTTCGGTCGGTATCAAACCCCGTGCGAATGCAGGGGCACTGCAGCGCATGCTCAACCTGCCCGTGGACACAGACGGATTCTTTCTGGAGGCGCATCCGAAGCTGCGACCGGTCGATACCACCACCGGCGGCGTATTTCTTGCGGGAGCGGCGGAAGGTCCCAAAGACATTAAGGATTCTGTCACGCAAGCCTCTGCGGCGGCATCACGGGCAAACATCCTCATGAGCAGAGGTGAGGTGAAAGTACCTGCAATCACTGCTCGAATCGACCCTGACAAATGTACTGCCTGCGGCTTGTGCGCAAGGGTATGCCCGTACCACGCTATCGAGGGGAGCAAGGAACGCGGATACTACCGCGTGGTCGAGGCGGCCTGTCAGGGCTGCGGGACGTGCGTGCCGGAGTGCAATTTCGGCGCAATCGAACAAACGCATTTTACAGAGGCGCAGATTGTCGGACAAATCGATGAGGCCCTGCAGAACGATCCTCACGAGAAGATCCTCTGTTTTGCCTGCAATTGGTGCTCGTACGCGGGTGCGGATTTCGCAGGTGTGTCTCGCATCCAGTATCCGCACAATGTGCGGATCATCCGAACCATGTGCTCGGGACGGGTTTCGCCCAAATGGATCGAGCGTGCCCTTGTCAAGGGGGCAGGCGGCGTTCTCGTCTCAGGGTGCCATCCCTCCGATTGCCATTACAACAATGCCAACCAGAATACGGTCCGGAGGGTAGAGCGTTTCTGGAAGAGGATGGAGAAGCTCGGCATAAACAAGGATAGGCTCAGGCTAGCCTGGGTGTCTGCCGCGGAAGGTGCTCAATTTGCACGGGTCATCCAGGAGATGAGTGAGGGCCTCAAGACACTCACTACCCAACAGATCCGGGAAGATTCAGACATGTTGAGCAAACGTCTCGCAAAAAAGAGCGAAACATCATGACAACGATCAAGCTTTGGAAGTTTTTCGAGAGGGAAAAGCTCTTTGAGTGTTACCAGTGCGCTCGATGTACGGGATCGTGTCCTGCCATGGATGTCGCGCCGGCCTTCGGGCCGAGAGAAACGATTCTGCGATGCCTCAACCTTGGCCACGACAAAGTAGTGGAGGATCCCAGATTGTGGCTCTGTTGCACCTGTCATGTGTGCGAAGACCGATGTCCTCAGCAAATTCCTATCGGTGACCTCCTCGTCGCATTGCGCAATTCTGCAGCGCGTCGAGGCAACATTCCCGACCGTTTGAGGATTGCCGTGGAGCTACTGGCCAAGACCGGACGCTCCATGATCGTGCACCAGCTTGACGAGATGAGATCCCATCACGGTCTCGATCCGCTACCCCCTGTTCCGGTGGATGAGATACGAGAGATACTGAAGAAGTCGGGACTGAATTCGCTGATCGAGGTTTAGGGCAAGTGCCCGGGCCACTTCAATGACGAAAAAGGTAGCCATGAGATATGCTCTCTACTTGGGATGTGCCATTCCCATAAAGTATCCGGGGTTTGAAGCGGCAACTCGCCTGGTCTGTGAACGACTAGGCATCGAGCTTGTCGACCTTTCCTTTGCATGCTGTCCGCCGCCGACCAGTCTCAAGTTGGTGCATTACGATTCATGGCTGGCTTTGGCCGCGCGGAACATCTGCGTTGCCGAAGAAGCAGGGCTGGACATACTTACCCTGTGCTCCGGCTGTGTGAACACACTCAAGGAAGCCAACCACATTCTCAGGCAGAATGAGGCGAAGCGACGAAAAGTTAACCGGATACTGGAGGAGCACGGGCGCGCCTTCAAGGGAACGCAAGAAGTCACGCACATTCTCGACGTGCTGTACCAGGACAGTGTGGTCGACCGGCTCATGAAGAAACTCGTGCGCGACATCCCTCTGAGAGTTGGATGTCATTACGGATGTCACTATTTCAGGCCTCCCAAGGTCATGTACCCGGGAGAGCTGTCGGATGCGGAATCGTACGTTCCCGTTAAGATGGATCATCTCCTTTCCATTCTCGGGGTGGAACCGACCGAGTACTCAAGGAAGTTTCTCTGTTGCGGCTCTCCTCTTGGGGCAAATATGGATCAGGACGCAGGGTACGCCATCACGCGGGAAAAGCTTACTCATCTTCAGGATCGCAATATCCAAGCTATTTCAGTGATCTGCCCGTCCTGCTTCGAACAGTTTGATATGGGACAGATTGTCATGTCTCGCAAGACAAAGGACAAGAACAAGATCCCGACATTTTACCTGACCCAACTGGTAGGGCTTGCGCTCGGAATGAGCCCCAAGGACCTGGGGCTCGATGTGCACAGGGTAAAATCCAGGAAACTGCTGGAAGGTGTGGGAGTGAGCTGAGGTACGCCGATTCTCGCGCCCGATATCCGGCACAACGAAACACGTAGCCGCTTGGCTATTGAGATTTCGCCTATCTCGCTCGGTTTGGAAGGATACTACCATTGACAACCACGCAAAGACGTAAGCCGCCATTGTCCAAAGAGGAGATCGAAGAACTGCGGGAAGATCTCATGCTCGCAGACAGTCTCACACGAATCGAAAACACCTTCATGGTTCTCTCCGGAAAAGGCGGAGTAGGCAAGAGCACTGTCGCTGTCAATATTGCAGCCGCACTTGCAGCCTCGGACAGGCAAGTGGGGCTCCTGGATATCGATCTGCACGGGCCCAGTGTTCCAACTCTGCTGAAGCTGGAAGGGAAAGCGGCCCTGAGCGGTTCCGGAAAAGGACTCGCCCCTGTTCGGTATAATGACAACCTCAAAGTCATGTCCGTTGAATTCGTGCTCAAAGACCATCCGGAGGAAGCGGTCATATGGCGTGGACCTATGAAGCACCGGGTTATACGCCAGTTCATAGCCGAGGTTGAGTGGGGAGACCTGGATTTTCTCGTGGTCGATGCCCCTCCCGGCACAGGTGACGAGCCTCTGTCCATATGTCAGATGGCTCCGCCCCGTTCCCAGGCCATTCTAGTCACGACCCCCCAGCGTCTCGCGGTGAAAGACGTGAAGAAATCGGTCAGGTTCTGCAAGAGCCTCGGTATGCCGGTTTTCGGGATAGTGGAGAATATGAGCGGGTTTGTCTGTCCAGAATGCGGCGCATCCCACCATCTGTTCAAGAGCGGGGGAGGGGAGGAGCTAGCGCGAGAGACAGGGTTCCGATTCCTCGGACGTATCCCGCTTGACCCCCGAATGGTAACTGCTTCCGATGACGGGACCCCCTTTGTCCTGGAATATGCTACCTCTCCGGCAGCGGCCGCGTTCGATCAGATCATCGGACCCATGTTGGCCCTCTCTCCAGCTCGCATGAAGAGGCATTGAGACGCTAGAAGGCCGGTTTGCCCGGTGGTCTCTTGTCTTCTTCTCCGGGCGCTGGAATAGTGTTATGCTCAGAGGTCAGTGCGCGCCAAGGACGGAGACATGATTCCTCTGCGAGATAGCACACCGTCAGGAACTGTCCCGATCGCTACGATAGGTCTCATAGCGATCAACTCTGTCGTCTGGCTCTACGAGGTATCGCTGGGGCCGGAGCTAAACCGATTCGTCTTCGAGTACGGCCTGATTCCCTTGCGATTCGTCACAGCGGGGAGGTACGAAGGTGGCGTGTGGTCCAACGCCATCGTGCCCCTCATGAGCTCCATGTTCATGCACGGAGGCTGGATGCACGTAATCGGGAACATGTGGTTCCTGTGGATATTTGGCGACAACATAGAAGATCGGCTGGGCCATGTTAAGTTCATTCTCTTCTACATCTTGTGCGGTATAGGGGCTGCAATTCTCCACATTGTCTTCGATCCCGCCTCAAAGCTTCCCATGGTGGGTGCCAGCGGCGCAATATCAGGGGTGCTCGGTGCATACCTCATAAGCTATCCCCGTGCTCGGGTGCTCACCCTCTTCATCATTTTTGTCTTGATTCGTTTTGTGGAAATCCCCGCCTACGTATTCCTGATATTTTGGTTCTTTTTTCAGCTTCTTGCAGGGACCGCCCAGTACGGTGCAGGGCAAGAAGTTGGGGGCGTGGCATACTGGGCTCACATGGGTGGATTTGTAGTAGGAATTGCTCTTCTGTGGATCTTTCCCAAGCGTCCTCCTCGACCGAATTTTATGGCGCGATTCTGATTTTTTGATCCCTTGCATTGAAATCAGAAACGTACCACGTCGAATTCGCCGAGAAAGGTTATCGCGACGCACGCGATGGCTCCAATAAGGCCCCAGTATTCCACTTTGAGATACAGGAATTCATGGCTTGGCGGAGGTTGGACGAATTCCTCGCCGGTATCCAGATCCAAGAGCCTCTTCGGCGCCTGAGCTGAATTGAGCCAGCTACCCACTATCCAGCAAAGAGCCGCTCCTATGGCGACAGCGATATACTTTGGCCAAGCGTGTGCGGTATAAACTCCCTCGCCCATAATCGAATCGACAACGAGCTGAGTGAGGATCAGTGATCCTACGTAGAAAACGACTACGAGGTATCCGTGCCCGCGGAACGGCAGAATCATGGTTGGACGGCCCCCTCCCTGGAAAGCACTTCGCATTTTTCAGAATACCACAACGTGCGACGTGATGGTCGATGGATCCGTTTCCAGGCATCTTCCTTGAGAAAAATTCAGGTGACACCCGAACATGAAACATGAAGCGGCTTGGCTCATTCTCAGGTGTTTGCTCCTGAATTCTGCTACGCAGGCTGTCAGTCCTGTGTTGTGATGCCTAGAAACTACACGAAGGACAGCGACACTGCCGATCTAGCCATCGCAAGAAAGCCTCAGAGGCATCTGCATTAACTTTGCATTCGCGATTATGTCGCGATTATACCAAGTACACCATGGCGCAGTCGTAGGTCGGGCTCTGCCCGACAAGAGGAGCGGAAGGCACAGCCCGCCCTATGCGGGGGTAATCCGGGGAGAGGCGTACATAGGACATGAATGCTCTGGTGTCTCCGACACTGAAAGAAGATCTCACAAAAGCTCGGAGATGGGCCCCGGAAGCGGGAATCGCGGATGAACAGATTGGCGAGACAGGTCTTCCATGTGGTCTAGGTTAAGGCATACGAGCCTCAGGGTGGCGGAAGAATATGCGATTGTCGAGAAATAGAACTTGACAGGAGGGCCGCGCGGATGTAGAGAGGGAGCGATCACTCTCTCAAGGCGAGCCCCCCATGTTAAGCGCGTTCCGCAAATTGCCCGAAACCAAACAAGAGGCCATCCTCTCTGCCGCAGCTCAGGTCTTTGCCCTCAAAGGCTTCCACCAAGCCAATGTGGCCGACATCTGCCACAAGGCCGGGATCTCCAATGGCGCCCTGTACAAGTACTTCGAGAACAAGCAAGCTCTCTTCGTGGGAGTCTTTGATTACGCTGTCCAGATTATGGTCTCGGAACTGTTTCAGAAGAATCTTGACCGAAACGCGTCGGTATACGAGACAGTCCGTCATATCTTTGAGGACCTGGTCGCCCTGGCCGAAAAACAGCCCGAGCTGTTGATGCTGTATGTAAATATCGGTTCCTGCTCGATGAATAACGTGGCGCCACCATTGTCGGGGAAGATCGAGGGAGAGGCCAAGCGATTCTGGCTGGAGCTCGTGAGGAGAGGAAAAGCTAACGGTGAGATCAACAAAGAGCTCGCGGATGCCGCAGTGGCGTATTTCATAGACAACCACGTGAGCTTGCTGGCGTATTCCTTGGTATCCAAGCATTTTGAGAGTCGATTCATGGTCTATTTTGGTGACGAGATCGGCGCCATGTCGGCAGAAGCGGCAATCGAGATCATCATGCAGTCGATCAGGATGATGTTGGAGTAGGAGATTGTCCGCAGTGCAAGAAAATGTGCTCGGCTCCGGAGAGAGAGACCGATCACTCTCCTGTCCGGTTTGCTTCTCGACCCTTCCATCATCTCCTAAAGGAGGCCAGTCATGATCATTGACGTCCACACGCACCTTGGCGACATCCTCAGCCCTGATGGCGGCAAACTGATTTATCACATAGGGGTGAAGAAGCAGCGAGTGCTTGACTTCATATCCGTGGCGGAGCTGGGGTTGTACAAGACGAACCCCGTTACCGAGTGGGCGTTCAAGAGCCTGCTTCAAGACCAGGTTACCAAGGCCGCCCGCGCCCGCAACCTGACCGCCACGCTTGAGAATTTCAGGAAGTCAATGGACGATAATCACGTTCTGATCTCTGCTTGCATGCCCATAGCGCCGTACGTGACCTTTTGCGATCTCAAGAAGGCAGCACAAACCGACTCTGGCATCGTACCCTTTACCAGCTTCGATTTTTCGCTCGATCAGGATCCCACGCAAATTCTGGACAGAGACGTTGCAGAAGGTGCGAAGGGATTGAAGCTTCACCCCATTATTCAGAGAGAGCCACTTTTTAGCGACAAGACCTTCAAGGTGGTGGAAGCCTTTGGGACACACAGACTACCGGTCCTGTTCCACTGCGGGGTCTACTCCTATTACCTAGGCCGCGAGAAAAAGGAGATGCAAGAGCCAGCGTATGGGAGCCCACAGGATGCGGTGAAGCTATGCACATCTTTTCCGGGAGTTGCGTTCATAGTCGGTCACGCTGGCCTGTTTCAATACCGGGAGATCATCGACCTTTTCGCCGGCCGGAAGAACGTTTATGTGGACACCTCGTTTCAGTCGCCGAGCGCGATAAAGGAGCTTATAAGGGCTTTCGGCCCCCAACGCGTCATGTATGCGTCTGACTGGCCGTGGGGTGATCGCAAGACCAACATCCGATCCGTGGCCAAGGCGTGCGGTGGCGATAAGTCTCTCGAGCGGTTGATCTATTACGAAAATGCGGCGAGGCTCCTCGACGTGTCGACCTGATTTCGCATATAGGGGCAAGGGGCATCGGCGTGCGCATTGTGTAGCGGCGCTCAATCGCAGCGTTGCTCTCTAGAGCACAGGCAGAGCACAGACCAACCACAGACCAAGGAGGTTCATCATGGCCAAAGTTGTGGCCTTAGGCGGGGCGGGGCATATAGGCTCCTGCGGAGTGAAAGAGCTCGTGAGAAAGGCGCCCGACATCGAAGTAGTTGTGGCGGACTACAATCTGGCGGCCGCGGAAAGGCTGGTTGCGGACATCGGCGGCCGTACGTCCGCTGCCTTCGCGGACGTCAATGATCTCCCCGCTTTGATCCGTATGATGCAGGGCGCGGACGTAATCATCAACACCGTCGGACCGTTCTACCGGTACGGTGAACTGATCGCAAAGGCAGCCATCGAGGCCGGTACGGACCTCGTGGACATCTGCGACGAAGGGGAGCCCACAATCAAGATACTCTCTTTACACGAAGAAGCGAGGAAGAGGGGGGTGACAGTGGTGGTCGGCTTGGGGGCGACACCGGGGATTACCAACCTGATGGCCAGACGTGGAGCAGACCGCCTCGATGAGGTCTACGATATAGACACGGCATGGGCCTGGACGGCAGTTGACCCAAAGATGACCGGCCCAGCAATCGTGGATCACTATTTCCACGCTGTGACTGGCGAGATCGAAACGTATCGTGATGGGAATTGGGTGAAAATGCCGGCAGTCTCGAACCGAAAGGCCATGGACTTTGTGGCGCCGATAGGCCTGTTCGAAGTAGCCGAGGTCGGTCATCCCGAACCGGTTACCCTCCCACGGTATATCCCGGGGGTGAAGAACGTCGCGAATTTCGGTGGCGTCTGGCCCAAGAGCTTTGAGGAGCTAGCCATGTCCTGGAAAAAGATCGGTCTCGCTGACACGAAGGAGATAACCGTCGCTGGCCAGAAGCTTCCGGCCAGAACGGTTGCCACATACGTCGTGTTGGCTCTGCCTGAGCTCGCGCCGGACGTGGTTCTGAATATGGTATCCGAGGTGGTCAATTGCTACGGAGAATTCGGGATCGAAGGCGTCGTACTCAGGGCGGAAGTTCGCGGAGCGAAGGATGGACGACCGGCTCGCTTCTCTTTTGGGTGTGGTGCGGCTGCAGATGTGCTCACAGCACTGCCGGCCGTGTTGGGGGCACTCATGCTCGTGCGCGGTCAGTTGACCGGGCCCGGAGTGTTCGCCCCGGAGGGTATCGTAGACCAGGAGACATTCTTCGAGGAACTGTCCAAGGATATCCCGGTAGAGGAGACTTCTACAACACTTATCGCGTGACTTGGGACGAACTTGACACAGTCGCCATGTTCGGCAATAGCCCTTAGTACCGAATTTCATAACTACAGTTACGTATCTCATGGGTGTTAAGAAGAGAAATGATGGTGATCATTGATTGCTTCATGCCCCGAAGGGGCATACCATGAGTAGCCGTGGGTTTCAGCCCACGGGAATGGAAAAACCAGCAAGGGAGGACCCTGACGGGGTCCACCATGTGATTGCACGAGAGCCAAGGCTCATTCATGATCGGTGCCTATACCAGGCGATGAGA
>Ga0067045_1028351_pt1 | contig 35727 bp, 31 predicted proteins | sample TerdegcTABiofilm_FD_59184 | JGI IMG/M metagenome (GOLD analysis project Ga0067045, IMG submission 59184) | Combined Assembly of (Gp0054472, Gp0054536) Wastewater bioreactor microbial communities from Singapore -Terephthalate degrading...
TTATTTCTGGAGATGCTGGAGATCAAAATGCAGCTCTTTTTGGACAAGCTTGCTATGAACTTGGAATGTTAAAAAATACCTATGGGACTGGTGGTTTTATGCTAATGAATACAGGGGGGAAACCTGTTTTATCTTCTAAAGAATTGCTAACAACAATTTCATGGAAAGTAGGTAATGATTTAGAGTATGCTTTAGAAGGAAGTATTTTTATATCAGGAGCAGTGATACAATGGCTAAGAGATGAGTTAGGCTTGATTAAATCAGCAGCTGAAAGTTCAATTTATGCGTCTAAAGTTAATGATACTAATGGAGTGTATTTAGTTCCAGCTTTTGTGGGATTAGGCGTTCCATATTGGGATATGTATGCACTTGGAGCAATTTTTGGTTTAACACGTGGAACTAAGAAGGAACATATTATAAGAGCTGCTAAGGAAGCAATAGCTTATCAAAGTAGAGATGTAATTGAAGCGATGCAAAGTGATTCAGGAATAATTGTAAAAGAAATTAAAGTTGATGGAGGAGCAACACGAGATAATTTTTTAATGCAGTTTCAAGCAGATATTTTAGGTATTCCTGTAGTTAGACCAAAAATTATTGAGACAACTGCTTTAGGTGCAGCTTATTTAGCAGGAATAGCAGTAGGCTTGTGGAAAAATAAGACAGAAATAATCAGGAAATGGAAATTAGATCAAAAATTCATTCCTTCAATGAGTCAGAATAAAAGAGATAGTTTATATAGAGGTTGGTTAAAAGCAGTTAAAAGAACACTGAATTGGGAAAATGATAGTAGTAATTCTAAATAAGAATTGAAAAAGTGTTGTATTAGACATTACCTATTTTTAAATAATCTTTTATAATAGGCTAAGATAGTTTAGGTAGGCAACAAAAAGAGATGGTAAATTGCACAGCTAAGAAAAAGAAATATTTAGGCAATAATTATGGCTTAAAAGAGTTTGAGCTATACCTTTGTTTGTATAAAATAATTTAAATAAGATTATAAGATGAAGCAATAAAAGAAATTGAAAATTTCAAGATAATATCAGAGTTGAATCCCCGAAAAAGATATTTTCTAATTTTTAGTTATATAATATAATCATATAACAGTAGGGAAAGTTTGAGTGGGAAGGTAAAGTTATATGATTAAGAATAGGAAGATCTGCCTTTCAGCCTTATTAATTGCCCTGGGTACTCTTACCAGTCATATTATTTTTATTCCAGTAGGAGTATCCAAATGTTTCCCGGTCCAGCACTTAATTAATGTTTTATCAGCAGTAGTATTAGGTCCTGGATATGCTCTCTGGAATGCCTTTGCCATATCTACTCTGAGAAATATTTTGGGCACAGGTACTCCTCTGGCTTTTCCAGGTAGTATGATAGGAGCCTTTCTGGCCGGTTATGTCTACCAGAAGACCAATAATACTCTATATGCGGTATGTGGTGAATTACTGGGGACAGGATTTTTGGGAGCCTTACTGGCTTATCCTATCACTAAATACTTTATTGGAAAAGAAGCTGCCTTATTCTTCTTTGTCATTCCTTTTCTGTTAAGTTCCTTAGGTGGTAGTATAGTAGCCTATTTTTTCTTGAAAAAGTTAAGAACAGCCGAATTTTTTCAGGAATGGTTTAAAAATGATAATAAGCAAAAATAGCCAATCGCAAAGCATCTCTATAGCTATATAGTTAATTTTTTTAGTAATCAGGAGAGATATAGTTATAATGGTAAGATTAAGCAAAGTGGAACAGATTAAATCCTGGAATTTATATTTAGTTACTGAAGAGGAATTGTCTGCTGGTCGAAAGACCATAGAGATAGTGCAGGAAGCTATTGCTGGCGGGGTAGAGGTGATACAGCTAAGAGAGAAGAATTTACCGCTCATTGAGCGTTATCATCTGGGAAGGGAATTAAGAAAAATTACTCGAGATTATAATGTTTCTTTTCTGGTCAATGATCGGGTGGATCTGGCTCTGGCTTTGGATGCCGATGGAGTACATTTGGGACAGGAAGATTTGCCTTTATCAGAAGCCAGAAAAATAATGGGATGGGAGAAAATAATTGGTATTTCGGTAAGTAATATTACTGAGGCTAAATTAGCTGAACAGGGAGGAGCAGATTATCTGGGAGTGGGTTCAGTATATCCTACTACTTCTAAGAAGGTGGAAGATATTCGTAGCCATCTAGGTCCAGAAGGTATCAGGAAAATTAGAGCAGAATGCCATTTGCCTTTGGTGGCTATCGGGGGATTAAATCGAGATAATTGTATTCCAGTCATAAGGTCTGGTGCTGATGCTATTGCTGTAATTACTGCCTTAACAAAAGTCAGCAATGTGCAGGAAGAGGCAAGTAAGTTTAAGAAAGTTATTGTAAGAACAAAAGAGCAGGTTAAGTCAAAATGAAAGATATCATAAAAACAATAAGAACAGAACGACCATTAATTCATCATATTACCAATATGGTAACTATCAGTGATTGTGCCCGTATTACCCGCTATTGGGGTGCCTTGCCTATTATGGCCTATGATTTTGAGGAGATTAGTGAAGTGGTAGATTCTGCTTCTGCCCTGGTGATAAATATTGGCACCTTACGGAAGGATTTGGTTGAAGTAATCTTATTAGCAGGGCTTAGAGCCAATCAAAAAAATATTCCGATAATATTAGACCCAGTAGGAGTAGGGGCTACTATTTTTCGTAGCGAGACTGTAGCAGCAATATTAGATAAAATAAGGATTACTGTGCTTAGGGGTAATCCAGCTGAAATAATTAATATCGCTGGCCAAAAAGGAAAGATAAAAGGAGTGGAATCAGTAGGAGAGTATCAACAAATTGAGCAAACCAGCCAAAATATAGCACAGAGGTATGGTTGTATTGTAGTTGCTTCAGGAAGAGAGGATATAATAACTGATGGCCAACAGATTTATAAGGTGAGCAATGGGCATCCTCTACTTTCCCTCGTGGTAGGAACGGGGTGTATGCTCAGCAGCACTATCGCTGTTTTTTGTAGTGTTCAGAAAGATTATCTGGGAGCAACTTTGGAGGCAACTGCTGCTTTTGGACTGGCAGCAGAACTAGCTGCCCATCAGAAGGAAGATAGTCCGGAAAGTTTCCGGGTAAAATTTATGGATACTATCTTCTTGCTGGATGATCAAAAATTAAAGGAAGGAAAGAGAATAAAAAGTATAACTAAATAATTTTTGTTGCAATTTAATTTAAGAAAGGCTTATGGTATGCGCATTTTAGTGACCAATGATGATGGGATTGAGGATAGAGGTTTACAGGAATTAGTGAAAGCGATTTCTGGTAAATATGAAGTATATGTTGTAGCACCGGATAAAAGATATACCGGCTACAGCGGAGCAGTATCCTTTTTTCAATTGCTTTCTGTAGCAGAATACCCTCTTAATTTGGGAGAGAAGAGGTCTTTTAGGGTGGAGGGAACTCCTGCTGATTGTATCATTATGGCTCTTGATGAACTGATCGGAGCGGTCGATTTGGTTATTTCCGGGATTAATGATGAACCCAATCTGGGTGATGATATCCGTTTATCAGCTAATTTAGGGGCATGTCGTGAAGCCTCTTTTGCTGACGTTTCTGCTATTGCTTTATCTCTTGATTATGGCGCGGATACCAAATATTACCAAACAGTAACCAATTTTTTACCTGTTTTTTTAGGTAAATGGCACACTATGAACATCCCCAAAGAGGTTTACTTAAATATTAATTTTCCTAATCTACCCCCTGACCAAATAAAAGGGGTATTATTTGTTCCTGCAGGAAGGTGCCGTTACCGGGATAGAGTTCATTTGCTGAATGAAAAACCACAGCTTACTTATCAGATTTACGGGACTAAAATTGAAGAAGAAGAGGTGGATACCGATTCCTGGGCGGTCAAAAATCATTATATTGCTATTACCCCTCTGCATAGAGACCAAACTGATAAAAGAGTATTATCCCGCTTAAAAAGAAATAGAAGTTATTGCCTATAAAAAGTTATTATGCTATACTGGAAAACGGAGAGATGACCGAGTGGTCGAAGGTGGTTGCCTGCTAAGCAATTGAGCGGATTATAAATCCGCTCCGAGGGTTCGAATCCCTCTCTCTCCGCCATTTTTTTAATTAATTTCTTTTTGTAATATCTTTTTTAAAGAAGAGGATTCCCTTGACACAACATCCAGAGCAGGATTTATTAAAGGAAATTATTGTTCGTCATAATTTTCAATATGGAGATTTGGGCATAGTATTAGTATTGCATGGTGAATTGTACCATCGAGAATACCAGTTCAATCACGAATTTGAAGGCTATGTGGCAGCAGGTTTAGCGGAATTTGCTCAGGTATATCAGGAAGGGAAGAGTAGATTGTGGATAGCAGAAATAAAAGGAAAAGCTATTGGCTCATTGGCAATTATCGCAAGACCACAACAGCAAGCTCAACTGCGCTGGTTTTTAATTCATCCTGACTATCGGGGAATTGGATTAGGGAAGTTGATGGTGAAAAGTGCCATTAAATTTTGTCGAGAGGCTGGTTACCAGAGTATTTTTCTCTGGACTTTAGAAAATTTGATTACTGCGCGGATTATCTATGAAAAATATGGATTTGTTTTACAAGAGGAGAAAGAACATTTTCTGTGGGGTCATAATGTAATAGAACAATATTATGTTTTGCATCTGAACTAATAATAGACAGTATGAAATTTTATATTAATCAGGAGGAATAGCGTATATGGCAAAAAGACTGTACCGTTCTAAAAAGGATTGTATTATTGGAGGTGTTTGTGGTGGAATTGCCGAATATTTTGAGATAGATCCCACTTTAGTTCGCCTTTTAGCGGTATTGGTTATTTTTTTGGGAGGCGCTGGAGTGATTGCTTATATTATTGCCTGGATAATCATTCCACAAAATCCAGAACAATTAGCTGAGCAGGAGAAGGATATTTCCCGGTCGGATGATGGCAAGAGAGATAATAGAAATGTCTGGGGAGGAATAATACTTATTTTATTAGGACTATTCTTTTTAGCCAGAAGTTTCTTTCCTCGTTTTGTTCCTATTAGATTTTGGCCCATTATCCTGGTTATAGTGGGTATTGCCTTAATAATTCAATCGCTTTCCCGGAAAGAATAATCTATTTTTTATTGTTGCACTATACCTTATTTTTCCCACTCAATTTTTCATTACAATCATAATATTCCTAAGAATCATAAGAATAAGAGATGTATAATATAATTATTATTTTATTAATTTTTTTAAGATGAGCATCATCTTTGATAAGATATTTAATTACCTAATTTGGTAAGGAGAACAAGATGAAATTTCCAACCACAAAAACCAAGATCGTTTGTACTTTAGGTCCCACATCTCATAACAAAAAGATTATTAAACAGATGGTTTTAGCTGGTATGAATATAGCTCGCCTTAATTTAGCCCATGATAATATAGATTATCACCGAGAAACATTGCGCTATATCCAGGAAGTAGAAAAAGAATTGACAATTGTCATACCAGTAATGATGGATATTCCAGGACCTAAGATCAGAATTGGAAAGATCGAAAATGGACCCCTTATTTTAAAGAAAGGGCAAATAATTAAGCTGACTACCCGCAATATGGTAGGTAATGAATCTGTGCTTCCTGTTATATATAAAGATTTAATTAAGGTGGTCAAGATAGGAAGTTTAATTTATCTCTATGATGGATTTATTCAATTGCGAGTTACCAAAATTGCTCAGGAAGAAGATGAGATAAGCTGTCGGGTTTTGGTTGGTGGTAAAATTGATTCCCATAAAGGATTAAATCTACCCAAAACCAGGTTATTTCTGGATCCGATAAGTGAAACAGATTTAAAACTAATAGCCCTGGGGTTGGAAGAAGGTGTAAGAATTTTTGGTATTTCCTTTGTAGAGAAAGCGGATGATATAATAAAGGTAAAAGAATTTGCCCGGAAGATGGGTAAAGAGATTTATACAGTTGCCAAAATCGAACGGGAAGAGGCGGTTAAAAATATTTGCGAAATACTTTCAGTGACTGATGCTATTATGGTAGCTAGAGGAGACCTGGGGGTGCAAGTGGACATTGCCGATATACCGATTATCCAAAAAAACCTTATTGCCCAGGCTAATAGAATGGGTAGACCGGTAATAACAGCTACTCAGATGCTGGTTTCTATGACTGATAATATTCGTCCTACTCGCTCCGAAGTTACTGATGTGGCTAATGCTATTCTTGATGGTACTGATGCTACTATGCTCTCAGAGGAGACTGCTGTTGGCAAATATCCGATAGAGGCCATCAAAATGATGAGCAATATTGCCCAAGCTACCGAAAAAAAATTTCGCACTATTCATCATCGTTCTGCCTTGTGTACAGATTTACGTTCTTCTTTTCAGGCAGAGAAACCATCTGTGGAGGAAGTTATTTCCTTACACACCATGGAAAGCAGTCAGATGTTCCGGGCAAAATATATATTAACACCTACCGAGAGTGGAAATACTGCTCGGAGAATTTCCCGGTTAAAACCTTATTGCTGGATTCTGGCTTTTACAGCTGAGCCAGAAGTAGCCCATTTTTTAACCTTTTCTTATGGGGTAATACCTTTTGTGATTCCTAAAGGAGAATTTGATTGGTCTAAAAATATTATGGATTTTCTAAAAGAGAAGAAATTAGTGCAAAAAGGAGAATATGTAATTTTAACTGAGGGTTACCTGAGGAAAAAAGTAGGAGGGACTGATTCTCTTAGAATTATCCAGATAGATTGAAGTTGTAGTTAAATTTGATATTATTTTATTAACTGCATAAAATATTATAAAATGTTAAAACAGTAAAGATAATATCTTCTTAATAATAATTGCCAGAGTAGAAAGTAAGGGGGAAAGTTGAATAATTATCAGCCCACAAAAAAAGTAAATAAAGGGAAGATAATAGCTATCCGCGGTAGTGTGGTGGATATCCAATTTTTACAAAAACTTCCTGAAGTGCATAATTTATTGCAGTGTGCTAAGGTATATATAGAAACTATCCTTCATCTGGACGAAAGAACAGTAAGAGGTATAGCACTAAACTCTACTCAAGGATTACGAAGGGGGGATGAGGTTATCGATTATGGCACTTCACTCACTGTTCCTACCGGGGAAAAGCTGCTGGGCAGAATTTTCAATATATTTGGTGAAACTATTGATGAAGGGGAGCAGATAGATGTCCCTCTATCTCAAAGGCGGGCTATTTATAAGAAATCGGTTCCTTTAGCAGAACGTTCTACCAAAATTGGTATTTTTGAAACGGGAATTAAGGCTATTGATGTTCTGGCACCACTGGAAAGAGGCGAGAAAGCAGGGCTTTTTGGAGGGGCAGGAGTTGGTAAAACAGTTCTTATTATGGAGATGATTCATAATATGGCTGTTGGTTATCAGGGTGTGAGCCTCTTTTGTGGTATAGGAGAGCGTTCCCGGGAAGGTGAGGAGTTGTATCGAGAGATGAAAGAAGCAGGCGTTCTGGATAGGGCAGTGATGATTTTCGCCCAGATGAATGAACAACCTGGTGCCCGATTTAGGGTGGGTCATGCTGCTCTTACTATGGCTGAATACTTCCGTGATGAGGAGAAACAGGATGTTCTGTTATTGATTGATAATATATTCCGTTTTGTTCAGGCTGGTTCAGAGGTATCAGGTCTTTTAGGAGAATTACCCTCTCGTGTGGGTTATCAACCCACCCTGGCTAGTGAAATTGCTGATCTGGAAGAGCGTATTAGTAGTTCAACAAGTGGTTCTATTACCTCTATTCAGGCAGTTTATGTTCCTGCTGATGATTTTACTGATCCGGCTGCTACCCATACTTTTAGCCATCTTTCTGCTTCTATTGTCCTTTCCCGACAGAGAGCAAGTCAGGGATTATATCCAGCAATAGATCCACTTAAATCAAATTCCAGCATTCTTACTCCCACAGTGGTAGGGGAAAGACATTATCATATTGCTCGTCAGATAAAACGGACCCTTTCCGAATATGAAGAATTAAAAGATATTATTGCTATGTTAGGACTGGAAGAGTTATCTAGAGAGGATCAAAATATCGTAAATAGAGCAAGAAGACTGGAAAGATTCTTAACCCAGCCATTTGTTACTACGGAACAGTTTACCGGTAATGAAGGACGAAGAGTATCCCTGTCAGAGGCCTTAGAAGGGTGTGAACGAATACTAAATGATGAGTTTCATGATTATCCGGAAAGTTCTTTATATATGATAGGTAATATCAATGAGGTAAAGAAAAAATGAATTTAACAGTTCTCCTGCCGGAGAAGAACTACTGGCAGGGTAGAGTAAAAAAGATAGTAGGAGAAGCAATTAATGGTTTCTTTTGTTTATTACCGGCGCATATTGATTTTGTAACTATTATGGTACCGGGAATTTTTTATGCTGTTACTGAGGAGGATCGGGAAATTTATCTGGCTATTAATGAGGGAGTTTTACTGAAAACTGGTTCAGAGGTTACCCTGTCTACCCGAAATGCTGTTAGGGGGGAAAGTTTAGGTAGTTTAAAAAAACAGGTGGAAGAGGATTTTAGAAAGATTAACCAGCAGGAAAAAGGAGCTCGCAATGCCTTGCAAAAATTAGAAGCTGATTTTGTCAGGAGGTTTTTAGACTTAGAAGCACATGACTAAAAAAGGTACTATGTCAGAAGCCAACAAAGAAGAACAGTTTCTACATGAGATTGACAGTAAAGAAAAAAGAAGAATAAAAGCCCAGAGTAAAAAAAACCGGGCTATTTGGATGGGATTTGGTCTATTTGGAATAATTGGTTGGTCTGTAATGATTCCCACCATCATAGGTATTGTTATTGGCTTATGGACTGATAAAAAATGGCCTGGTCCGATATCCTGGACTCTAACCTTTCTTTTTCTAGGAATTGCACTGGGGTGCTTAAATGCCTGGTATTGGGTAGAGAAGGAACGAAAGGTAATTGAAAGAGAAAGAGAAGAATAGGAAGAGGGATTAATTATTATTAATCAAGTTTTTTATATTATTTTAGGATGTATCTGTGGCATATTTTATTTTGGTGGTCTATGGCTAACCTTGCGTTATATGAGCCAGGTAAGATATCCCATTATAATCACTTTACTTAGTTATGTTTTGAGAACCGCTGTTATTTTTTTAATCATATTTTATATTGCTCGTTCGGGTAAATGGTCCTCAATATTAATCTGGTTAATAGGTTTTATCTTAACCAGAATTTTATTATCTCGCTTATTGAGAGGGGACTATAATGATAAAAATACTACTATATTAAATAAGAATAATAAGAAGTGAATAAGGAGTAAGATATGGAGATTACCCCTGATAATATAATATACTGGCAGTGGAAGGGTATCAATTTAAATGCTACTATTGTTTTTACCTGGTTGGTAATACTGGTACTCTTAGTAGTGAGCTGGCTGGCTACCAGAAAATTGACTGTAGGTGCCAGGATGAGTCGCTGGCAAAATTTTTTGGAGGTCATTATTGGCTATATTCGCAGTCAGATAGGAGAAATCACCAGACAAAATCCTGATCCATATATCCCCTTTTTAGGTTCTCTCTTTCTTTTTATTTCAGTAGCCAATCTGTTGGCCATAGTTCCTGGCTATTATCCACCTACCGGTTCTTTGTCTACCACAACTGCTCTGGCGGTATGTGTTTTTTTTGCTATTCCTATTTACGGAATGGCCAAAGTTGGTGTTAAGAGTTATTTAAAACAATATCTGGAACCCTCTGTTTTGATGCTCCCTTTTAATGTCATTGGAGAATTTACCAGAACTCTGGCTTTAGCTGTGCGGTTGTTTGGTAACATAATGAGTGGAACTTTGATTGCCGGGATTCTGTTGATCGTAGCACCTCTGGTTTTACCTATTATTATGCAGATATTAGGTTTGTTGATCGGACAAATACAGGCCTATATATTTACTGTTTTAGCGACTGTATATATTGCTTCAGCAACTCAGGCTGAAAATGAATTAAAAAAGAAAAAAGTAAAGGAAGGAAGTGAAAATAATGAGTAGTGTTGATTTGATTGCTGTTGCTTCTATTATTACTGCTGGAATTACCATAGCTATTGGCTCAATAGGTCCTGCTATTGGAGAGGGTATGGCTTTAGCCCGGGCTTTAGGAGCTATTGCCCAGCAGCCGGATGAAGCGAATACCATTACCAGAACCTTATTTGTAGGTTTAGCTATGGTTGAATCTACAGCAATTTATTGTCTGGTGATTTCGGTTATTCTAATATTTGCTAATCCCTTCTGGAATTATATTTTAAGTCAATAGGTGACTGATTATGATCATTGATTTATTCACGGTAGTGGCTCAGATTATTAATTTTCTAATTCTGGTGTTTTTATTGAAGAAATTTCTCTTCAGTAAAATAACAGGCATAATGGATGAGAGAGAAAGCCAGATTAATAAACGACTTTCTGATGCTGAACAGAGAGAAAAGGATGCTGAACAGGAACTGGAAAAACAGAGGAAAATAAGAGAAAAGCTGGAACAGGAATGGGAAGATAATTTAGCTAAGATAAAGAGAGAGGTTCAAGCTAAAAGAGAAAAGATGATAGAGGAAGCTCGCCAATCAGTAAATCAGTTACAGCAAGAGTGGAAAAGAGCAATCTCCACCCAGCGCCAGGCCTTTTTACAGGAGTTAAGGAAGCTTTCCGGTCAGCAGGTATGTTTAATCTCCAAAAAAGTATTAGCCGATCTGGCTAACAGCAAATTAGAAAATCAATTAATTGAAAGTTTTCTTAATCAATTAGAAGAATTAGAGGAAGATAAAAAGAAGGAATTTAGATGGGATGAGTCTAAGGCACTTAAGGAAGAAAATAAAAACAAGGTGGAAATACATACCGCTTTTCCCCTCGATGAGGAAAGCAAAGCTCTCTTGACTAAAAAGGTTAAGAAACTGGTGCATAAGGATGTACAGCCGGTCTATCATACTTCTGGTGACCTTATTTGTGGTATCGAACTCAGGTCAGAGGGCAAAAAGATAGCCTGGAGTGTGGAGCATTATTTAGATATGTTAGAAAAGGTATTAAAAGATATCTGGGAAGAAGATAGACTGGAAAGTGAGTTAGAAGAAGATAGGTCTGAGGTATCAGATAAGAAGAAAGAAGAATAAAGAAAATTAAATCTTTTCTGGAGAGTTTGGTCGGATGGATAGAGAGATTAGCCCATTGTTGTTGGAAAAAGAGATAAAGAAAACATTTTCCCATCTGGAGAAGGCTATACAAAAGTATAAAGTGCATCTTGAGTGGCAGGAAATTGGTGTTATTACTTCAGTAGGGAAAGGAGTAGTCAAAGCCACTGGGTTGCCTGGTGTAAAGCTGGCAGAAATAGTGACTTTCAAAGGTGGCAATTTAGGTATGGTATTTAACCTCAATCCTGATAGTGTTGATATCCTTCTTTTAGATAAAGCTACAGGTTTATCCTCTGGAGATGAGGTAAAGAGGACTAATCGGGTTATGGATGTACCTGTGGGAGAGGCAGTGCTGGGCAGAATTATTGATCCAGCTGGGCGGTCTCTTGATGAAAAGGGCAGGATTGATTATACAAAACGGTTACCTATTGAACAGGAGGCTCCCCCTATCATGCATCGAGATCCGGTAAATGTTCCCTTGCAGACCGGATTATTGGTAGTAGATGCTTTAGTACCAATAGGTAGAGGTCAGAGAGAATTAATACTTGGTGATAGACAAACTGGTAAGACTGCCCTTGCTCTTGATACGGTTCTTAACCAGCGCAAAGGAGATATAATTTGTATCTATTGTGCTATTGGTCAGAAATTGTCTTCTGTAGCTCGAGTTATTACCAAATTAAGAGAAACACAAGCCTTAGAATATAGTATTGTGGTGATAGCCTCTGGTGAAGATACTCCCGGATTAAATTACATTGCCCCATATTCCGCTACCAGTATCGGTGAATATTTTATGAGCAAAGGCAAGGACGTACTGATTATCTATGACGATTTAACTCAGCACGCTCGTTCCTATCGCGAATTATCATTATTGATGAGAAGACCTCCCGCACGGGAGGCTTTTCCCGGGGATATTTTTTATATTCATTCCCGTCTATTGGAGAGAGCTACTCATTTAAAGAAAGAATATGGAGGGGGCTCCCTTACTGCTTTGCCCATTATTGAGACTGAAGCCCAGAATTTATCAGCATATATACCTACTAATTTGATTTCTATTACTGATGGTCAGATATACTTGTCACCACAATTATTTCAAGCTGGTATTTTACCAGCTGTTGATGTTGGGAAATCGGTGTCCCGGGTGGGAGGAAAGACTCAGTTAGCTGCTTATCGTAAGGTGGTAGGTGATTTAAGACTTAGCTATTCCCAATTTCAGGAACTGGAGATATTTTCTCGCTTCGGTACCCAACTGGATGAGAATACCCAGAAGATATTGATTAGAGGTAGAAGAATAAGAGAGGTATTAAAACAAAACCAGTATAGCCCTTATTCAGTTTTAGAGCAGATAGTATTTTTACTGGCCATTTCTCATGGCTTTCTGGATGAACTTGAAGAATCTGATATTGCTGAATTTAAAAAACAAATCAAGGAAGGGTTAAAAGATAAACTGATCAGTATTGAAGAGCGGATTGGCAATAATCAATTATTATCTCCAGAAGATGAGGAGACCCTGGTTGGTTTTATTAAAGAGAATATTGAAGCAATGATTAAGGAAAAAAATCATGCAGATGCTAGAGAGTATTCGACGAAAAATTGAGAGTGCTACTGACCTTCATTCTGTAGTGAAAACTATGAAAGCACTTGCCGCAGTAAATATGCACACTTATGAAAGGGCAGTGCAGTCAATTAATATTTATTTCCAAACTATGGAAACTGGATTGCAGATTGTATTAAAGAAAAATCCGGAATTACTTAAATCACCTAGCTCAGTAACGGTAGGAATTACTGGTATTATCACTTTTGGCGCGCAGCGAGGTATGGCCGGTAATTTTAATTTACCGGTTATTAATAGAATAAATAGCTGGATAGAAGAAAGAGATATCGATCCCAAATCTTCTTTGCTTGTGTGTGCCATTGGAGAGAGAATCATAGAACAATTAAAGTACATAGCACTTTCTCCTCAAAACAGTTTTGACTTTCCCACCTTTCGTTATCATTTAGATAGCACCATCTCAGATTTGTTATTGATGATTGAAAACTGGCGTTTCCAGAAAAATGTTACCACCATTCAGCTTTTCTATAATAAACTGGTAAGGGGGACTTCATTCCAACCCTTTACTCTTCAACTTTTGCCGATGGATATGGAATGGTTAAAGAAATTGGTAAAGAAAGAATGGCCCTCTCGTGCTATTCCCTTCTATACCCTGCCAACTGGAGAGCTATTTAACCAGCTTATCCGACAATACTTTTTCATTTTACTTTATCGAGCATTTATTGAATCAATGGCTAGTGAAAATGCCAGTCGTCTTTTGGCTATGCAAAAGGCAGAACAGAATATTGAAGAACGCCTGGAAAATTTAAATGCTCAATTTCATCATCAAAGACAAAATGCTATTACTGATGAATTATTGGATATTATAGCTGGATTTGAAGCTTTGACTAAGTAGATAGGTCTTGGCAAGATTCAGTGGCTGGGAACTAAAGTAAAGTGCAATAAAGAAATAAAGAAGAAAATGGATAATATAATAAAATATAAATACTATTTCTATGTTTTTCGAGCCGTCCCTTATAGGTTTATCAAATTTAGTTTGGTATAAAAAAATGAACAATAATCAGCCTAAAAGAAAAGATTACCATAAAGATATTCAAATCGGTGGAATGACTTGTGTTAGTTGTGCGCGAAGAGTTGAGCAGAGTTTAGCCAGGATTGATGGAGTTAAATACGCCTCAGTTAATTTAGCTACTGAAACAGCCTTTCTGATCAGTATTCGGGAAATTCCATTTCAGGAGATAAAAGAAGCTGTAGAGAGTGTTGGTTATGAGGTAATAGAGGGTAACAGAGAGGACCTAAGTCAGAAACGTTATAAAAAAGCCCAAGTAGGGTTAATGGTCAGCTGGCTAATAACTCTTCCCCTTTCTATATTAATGATTTTTCATATGCTGGGTTATCATATTCCCAATTTTATAATACTTGAAATAATTAGCGTAGCTTTTGTGGTATTCTACAATGGGAAGGCCACTATAAAAAGTGCCTGGATTGCCTTGAGACATTTTCATTCTAATATGGATACTCTTATTACTATTGGTGCTGTAACCTCCTGGCTGACAGCTATTTTAAATTACATAGGTTTACCAGTTATGTCCTTTGGTACCCTGGGAGCAATGATTATTACTATTCACCTGACTGGCCGCTTCATAGAGTCACATTTAAGAGATAAGGCGACAAAAGATATTAAAACTTTGCTTTCCTGGCAAGTAAAAGAAGCAACCGTAATATTTGAGGGAGAGGAAATTAGCATACCCCTGACTATGCTAAAGAAGAATCAACTGATTAAAGTAAGACCCGGAGAACGTATTCCGGTTGATGGTATGGTGAAGGAAGGTCTTTCAGTGGTAGATGAGTCTTTTATTTCTGGGGAGCCAATTCCTAAGAAAAAGCAGAAAGGTGATACGGTAATTGGGGGATCGATTAACCTTTCTGGACCATTAGTGGTCAGAGCTTTAAAAATAGGGGAGGAATCATTTTTATCTCAGATGATTAGGTTAATCATAGAGGCCCAGGGAGCCAAAGTTCCCATTCAAGCGTTAGCAGATAAAATTACCAATTGGTTTATTCCAATTATTATTATCCTGGCTATAGCCAGTGCCATATTCTGGTTTTTTAATCTGAATTATTACCAATCATTCCTGATCAAAGCACGAGAAGTATTTCCCTGGATATTAATTACTGAAAACAAACATTCTTTTGCGGTCTTTATTTTTATTTCTACTTTAGTAATAGCCTGCCCCTGTGCCTTAGGTTTAGCTACTCCCATGGCTCTGGTAGTGGGTAGTGGAATAGCGGCAAAGAAGGGGCTCATTATTCGAAATGCTGAAGCTATACAGGTATCAAAAGATATAGGATATGTCTTAATGGATAAAACTGGCACCATAACTCAAGGTCAACCGACTATTATCCAGCATAATCTTCCCCGGGAAGAAATGAAGATAGTGGCCTCCATAGAAAGCAACTCCAATCACCCTTTAGCTTTGGCTATTGCTGGTAACCGGAAAGATAAGATAACAGTTGATACTATTAAAGAAATACCAGGAAAAGGTATTGAGGCAAATTATAAAGGGGTTAAGTATTTTATTGGTCGACCAGAAAAGAAGGAAGACTATCTTGCTTATTTAACAAAGGGACAAACGGTAGTGGAGGTATGGAAAGATAGCAAGAAGATGGGGTTTATTGTTTTAGCAGATCAAATAAGAGAAGATTCCAAGAGGGCCATAGTTCAGTTAAAGAAACTAAACATTGTTCCGATTATGGTTACCGGTGATAATGATATCACTGCTCGAGAAGTGGCTGATGAGATTGGTATTGATGAAGTATATGCCGGGGTAAAACCGGAACAGAAACTGGATATAGTCAGGAAATATCAGGGTTCTGGCAGGAAGGTCTTGATGGTAGGGGATGGTATTAATGATGCTGCCTCCCTGAAAGGAGCGGATATAGGAGTAGCTATAGGAAAGGGTGCTGATTTAGCTATAGATAATGCTGATATAGTTATAATACGGGAAGGTATTTCTGGATTAATTCATAGTATTAATATATCGACCAGAGTATTCCAGGTCATAAAGCAAAATCTTTTCTGGGCTTTTCTATATAATACTCTGGCCATTCCTATGGCTATGTTGGGATTATTACATCCGGTTATTGCTGAAGGAGCTATGATTTTTAGTTCTATCACAGTTATTTTTAATTCATTACGGATAAAAGAAACTGATTAGTGTTAAAATATTTAAATATTTATTGTAACTTATTATTAACTTACTGAAAAATTAGTAGATATATAAAACAACCTGCCAGTTAGATTGGCAAATAATAATAAATTGGAAAGGATTTTAAAATGAAACATAAAATGATAACTTTAGACGGAAATACAGCAGCCACCCATACTGCTTATCATCTTAGTGAAAACATTACTATTTATCCTATTACTCCTTCTTCTCCTATGGGAGAGCTGGCAGATTTGTGGGCATTTCAAGGCAAGAAAAACATATGGGGTGCAGTACCTACCGTAGCAGAGATGCAGAGTGAGGCTGGAGCAGCTGGAGCAGTCCATGGATCTCTGCAAAGAGGAGCATTGACTACTACCTTTACTGCCTCTCAGGGATTGTTACTCATGATTCCTAATATGTATAAGATTGCTGGTGAACTCACTCCTACAGTTTTTCATGTTGCTGCTAGAACAGTTGCTACCCATGCCCTTTCAATTTTTGGAGATCACTCTGATGTAATGGCAGCCAGAGCTACTGGATTTGCCTTATTATCAGCAGCTTCTGTGCAGGAAGCGATGGACTTTCCTTTAATTGCTCAGGCCGCTTCTCTGAAATCCAGAATTCCATTTTTACATTTCTTTGACGGATTTCGTACTTCTCATGAAGTATCAAAAGTAGAACTTCTGGAAGTAGAAGAAATGAAAAAGATGATTGATGAGCAATTAATCTATGAACATAGAGCAAGGGCACTTTCTCCGGAGCATCCCTTTATTAGAGGCACGGCTCAGAATCCGGATGTGTTTTTTCAAGCCAGAGAAGGATGCAATCCTTTTTATGATAAATGCGCTGATATAGTAGAGGAGAAGATGGAAGAATTTAAGGGGATTACTGGTAGAGAATATCATCTCTTCCAATATGTAGGTGCTTCTGATGCAATATATGTCATTATCTTGATGGGTTCAGGTTGTGAAACGGTCCAGGAAACTGTGGAATATCTGGTCGGAAAAGGTGAAAAGGTAGGCCTGGTAAAAGTAAGACTGTTCAGACCGTTCTCAGTTAAGCATCTCTATAAAACTATCCCTGAGACTGCCCGGAAGTTATGTGTCTTGGATAGAACCAAAGAGCCAGGTAGTGCCGGTGAACCTTTATACATAGATGTTTTGTCCGCTATTAATGAATATATGAGTGAAAATAATATGGAAAGAAGAATAAAAGTATTTGGTGGAAGATATGGATTATCTTCTAAGGAATTTACACCGGCCATGGTTATGGGAGTATTTGATGAGTTAAAGAAAGAGAAGCCTATGAATCACTTTACTGTAGGTATTAATGATGATGTAACCAACAAGAGCGTTCAATACCCAGAACATTTCCATATCGAACCGACTGATAGGGTTAGAGCCGTTTTCTATGGATTAGGTTCAGACGGAACGGTAAGCGCTAATAAGAGTTCCATCAAAATCATCGGAGAAGAGACAGATAATTATGCTCAAGGTTACTTTGTTTATGATTCCAGAAAAGCGGGATCATTAACTATTTCCCATTTACGTTTCGGTAAAGATCCCATTTATTCACCATACTTAATTGAAAAAGCAAACTTTATAGGATGTCATCAGTTCTCATTCCTGGAAAAATACGATGTCTTGAAATATGCGCAAGACAATGCTGTATTACTGTTGAATAGCCCATATCCTGCTTTAGAAGTTTGGGATAAAATTCCCAAAGAAGTTCAGGAAAAAATAATCAATAAGAAGATTAAATTGTATGCCATCAATGCTTATCAAATTGCCAAGGAAACAGGACTTGGAGTTAGAATTAACACCGTGATGCAGACAGCGTTCTTCCTGTTAAGCAAGATATTACCTGAGGATGTGGCTATTGATAAGATTAAACAATTCATTAAAAAATCTTATGGAACTAAGGGAGAGACCATTCTTAATAAGAATTATCAAGCAGTTGATTTGGCTAAAGAATCTATTCAGGAAATGAAAGTACCTTCTAAAGCTGATGGTACTATCAGCAAAAAAGAAACTGTTTCTGCTGAGGCTCCCAGATTTGTCCGTGAAGTAATTGCTAAGATGATTGCCCAGGAAGGAGACGATATTCCGGTAAGCGCATTTGAACCTGACGGAACTTTTCCCTCAGGAACTACCAAGTGGGAAAAGAGAAATATTGCCCAGGAAATACCAGAATGGGATCCTGAAATCTGTATTCAATGTGGAAATTGTGCTTTTGTCTGTCCCCATGCAGTTATTAGAAGTAAACTCTACTCTCCTGATTTGCTTACTGATGCTCCGGAAAATTTTAAATCTACTGACACAAAAATCAAGGAATTCCAGGGACAAAAGTATACCCTGCAAATCTCTCCCGAAGATTGTACCGGTTGTGGCTTGTGTGTGGAAGCTTGCCCGGCTAAAAATAAACAAGAACCTGGTAAGAAAGCCCTTAATATGGTTCCTGTAGACCAAATACAAAAACAGGAAAAGAAAAATTGGCAATTTTTTGAAAGCATTCCCTTGGTTGAGAGAGAAAAACTACAGCTTAGTTGTGTCAGGGATTTTCAATTTGCACAGCCCTTATTTGAATTCTCTGGAGCCTGTGCTGGTTGTGGTGAAACACCTTATGTAAAACTTATCAGTCAATTATTTGGAGATAGAATGATTGTAGCAAATGCCACTGGTTGTTCTTCCATTTATGGTGGTAACCTTCCTGCAACCCCTTGGACTATTAATCAGGATGGACGAGGGCCAGCCTGGTCCAATTCTCTCTTTGAAGATAATGCCGAATTTGGCTATGGCTTGCGATTGGCATTAGATCAGCAGAAGAAAATGGCTATTAACCTATTAGTACAGTTGCAAGATGGAATTGGCGAAGGTTTAGTTAAGGAATTAATAGAAGCTAAACAGACTGAGGAAAAGGAAATTCAGAAACAGAGGGAAAGGGTAGAGCAATTACATAAAAAATTGCGGAACATCTCTAAAGAAGAAGCCAGACAGTTAGAAAGCTTAGCAGAAGCTTTAATAGAAAAGAGTGTCTGGATAATTGGCGGAGATGGTTGGGCTTATGATATTGGTTACGGTGGATTAGATCATGTAATTGCCCAGAAGCAGAATGTAAATATTTTGGTCTTAGATACTGAGGTTTATTCTAACACTGGTGGACAGATGTCCAAAGCAACGCCTTTAGGTGCTGTGGCAAAATTTGCTGCCGGTGGAAAAGAAATGGCTAAAAAAGACCTGGCGATGATGGCGGTGAATTACGGCCATGTTTATGTGGCAAGAATAGCTTTAGGGGCGGATATGAATCAAGCTATCAGGGTCATTCGCGAAGCCGAAGCTTATCAAGGTCCGTCTTTGGTTGTAGCTTATTGTCCCTGTGCCGGACATGGTTATGATTTAAAGAATAGCATAAAACAACAAAAAGCTGCAGTAGCTTCTGGATACTGGCCTTTAATGCACTATAATCCAGAATTAAAGAAAGAAGGTCAGAATCCTTTTGTGCTGGACAGTAAAGCCCCCAGTATTCCATTAGAAGAATATATTTATGCTGAAGACAGGTACAGAATCCTGACCTATAGTAAACCTGAAATTGCCAAAGAATACCATAAGAGAGCTCAGGAGGTAGTATTGAATCGCTGGAAAATATATGAAAAATGGGCTAAGGATGAAAATTCTTAAAGATAAGTAAAAAATAGAAAAGGAGGATAAGTAAGTGCTTGATTTAAGTACCAATTATTTAGGCATAAGATTAAAAAATCCCTTAGTTGCCTCTGCTTCTCCCTTATGTGAGAATATTGAAAACATTAAGCAGATGGAAAAAAGCGGCATGGCGGCAGTAGTCTTACCTTCACTATTTGAAGAGCAAGTTATTCTGCAAGAGAAAGAACTGGATTATGCCTTAACTCAGGGTACAGAAAGTTACGCCGAATCTTTGAACTATTTCCCTGATGTGAATGATTACCATTTTTTACCCGATGAATATGTAGAGTATATTAGTAAAGTGAAAAAGGCTGTCAATATACCGATTATCGGTAGCCTTAATGGAATATCTAATAGTGGTTGGATTCGTTATGCTAAAAAGATTGAAGAAGCTGGTGCAGATGCCCTGGAGCTGAATATTTATTATTTGCCAACCAGGGTTAATATTTCCTGTCAAGAGTTAGAGAAAATTTATCTTGATCTGATCAGGGAACTAAGACAAAGCATAAAAATACCTATAGCGTTAAAACTTAGTCCCTATTTTAATTCAATTACTCACTTAGCTGAAAAACTGGTGAGGGAAGGAGCCGATGGATTGGTATTATTTAATCGGTTTTATCAGCCGGATATTGATTTATCAGGGATGTCAGTTGTTCCCAGTCTGGAATTGAGTACCTCTTCAGAATTGCGCTTACGATTAAGATGGATAGGAATTTTGTATAACAAGATTAAAGCAGATTTAGCAGTCACCGGCGGAGTCCATACAGTGGAGGATGTTCTAAAAAGTATATTAGCAGGAGCTAAAATAACTATGATGACTTCAGTGTTATTGATAAGGGGAATTCCCTATATTGAAGTATTGGTAAAGGAAACAGCAGAATGGCTGAGAAAGAATAACTATCAATCTCTTGATGAGATTAGAGGTTTATTAAGTAAACAGAAAGTGAAAGAGAGCGATGCCTTTGCCAGAGCAAATTATATGAAGGTGTTACAGTCATATCATCTGGAATAATTTGCTCTATTGCATAAATTTATGAAAAATATTTAAAATGTCTGGGCAAAAAATAGATTAAAAACTTTAATTTCTACTATTATAATAAAAAAAGTTTATATGTAATAATATTCTCTAATATAGAAGAATTTCAGTAAAGTGAAATCCTTTGGCAATAGTGAATCAAAATATTAATAATAGAGAGAGGTTTGTTAAATGGAACAAGTAATGGCAATAGATTGGTGGGCACATATTCCAGAACACATTAATCCAGTATTTCTTTCTTTTGGTCAATTTAAAATATACTGGTATGGACTAATGTATCCAGTGGGGTTTTTAACCTCTTTCTTTCTGGTCATCTATCGCATTCGTTCGGAAAAATTGCTTCTGGAAGAATCTACCATTTTCGATTTCTTACTCTGGGCTATTATCAGTGCGGTAATTGGGGGGAGGATAGGACACGTGGTCACCTCTGATTTGAGTTATTATCTAGCCAATCCCTGGAGAATTATTTCACCTTTTGATTTTTCAGTAGGATTACGCTATACCGGTATCCTGGGTATGTCTTATCATGGTGGAGTTATTGCTCTGGTTCTGGCTTATCTATTATTCTGTTATATTCGTAAGATTAACCACTGGCAATTTGCCGATATAGTGGTACCAGCCATTCCTGCTGGATATACTTTTGGCCGAATCGGTAATTTTATTAATGGAGAATTATATGGTAAAGTTACTAATTTACCCTGGGGAATGTATTTTCCAACTGATCCGACCAATCAGTTACGGCATCCCAGTCAGTTATATGAAGCATTTTTGGAAGGAATAGTGCTGTTCATTATTTTGTGGAGCTTGAGAAAAAAGAAATTTTTTAATGGTTTAACGTTGAGTTTCTATCTGATAGGCTACGGAGTAATTCGTTTTTTCATTGAATTTGTTCGAGAGCCATCTGGTATAGTAAAGTTATATTTAGGATTTATGAACCTGGCTCAGGTTATGTCTGTATTAATGATTATGGCTGGGCTGCTCATTATATTGATCAGAAAAGATCAAACATATTTGTCAATAATAAGGGAGGAGAAGAATGGATAGTCAATTTTTAATATTTTTAGCTATCATTGCCTTGGTGGCATTACTCTTTAAAGATGGATTTCTGAATCTATAAAGCATAGATGATAATCAAGTAATAACTTTATTAATTTAGTTAATTTAAAGTTATACTGCCAAGAAGGAGGAAATTATGTTAAAGGATTTAATAAGAAAAAATCGTAGTTATCGACGTTTTGATGAAAGCAGAAAGATAAGTCGTGAAGAATTGATAGAATTAATTGATTTAGCCAGACTATCTTCTTCTGGTGGGAATTTGCAACCACTAAAATATTATCTTTCCTATAATCAGGATACCAATGAACTTGTTTTTAGTACCCTAACCTGGGCTCGTTATTTAAAAGATTGGGCAGGGCCTGCTCCAGGAGAACGCCCTACTGCTTATATTGTTATCCTGGGTGATAAGAAGATCACTAACCATTTTGGAATTGACCCGGGAATAGCAGCTCAGAGCATATTACTGGGTGCCTCCGAGAAGGGATTGGGTGGTTGTATGTTTGGTGCGGTTGCACGTGATAAATTGAGAAATTTACTCCAAATACCTCACCAGTATGAGATTTTATATGTTTTAGCCCTGGGCTATCCATTGGAGAAGATTCAGATAGAAGAGATAGGTCCGGAGGGTAATGTACAATACTGGCGTGATGAACATCAAGTACATCATGTGCCTAAAAGATCTCTTGCGGAAATAATCATCTCTTAATTCTCTAAATAATAGTTATCTAAAATAATAAAAAAATAAAAAAAGGAATGAGGTGAATAATCTGCGTATTACATTCTGGTTTATCTTTATAATCTCAATTCCCATATTATTAATTTCTTCGACAGTAGTTCTGGAACTTAACTTTTTACCATTTTATGAATATGCTTACCAGAAATACCATATTAGCGAAGTGACTGGTTTTACTAATAATCAATTAATGAAGATTACCCGTCATCTGATTCAATTTTTTAATGGTAAAATAAATCATGTTCAGCTAATGGTGGAAAAGAACGGTAAATCAATATATCTCTTCCATGAATATGAGATAGAACATCTCAATGATGTGAAAGTACTTTTCCGTTATACATTTCAAGCTTTAAGGGTCAGTCTATTATGCTGCTTGGTTTATCTGTTTTTTACTATGGTAAGCCGAAATAAAAAGAAATGGTATTATTTCTGGCAGGCATTAAGAAAGGGAAATCTCTTAACCATAGTCCTGTTGCTAATTTTAGGGGTGGGGGTGTTTTTTGGTTTTCATAATCTTTTTATCAGATTCCATTATCTGGTCTTTGGAGATCCCCAGAGTTCACCCTGGATGCTGGACCCTAGAACAGATTACTTAATTATGATGTATCCGCTAAATTTCTGGCAAGATGCAGCACTCTTAGGAATAGGTATGATTATTTTTACTGCTCTACTTTTGATTGTTATCAGTAGCTTAGTACTCGGAAGATATCATAGCAGGCATAGAGGTTAAAGGATTAATAGTATGAGATAGGATAGATTATGGTTACTGTCATTTTACTATTTGCCATTATTGTAAATACTCTGCTGGGTACTTTGCCCTTGTTTGGTCCTATGATTTCCGGGATGGTAATGGGAATGATAATTGGAGAAAAAGACCTGGCTAGGGTAATTTCTTTTTTAGGGGCTATCATCGGAGGGGTATGGTCGAGGATTCTTCTTTCCTATCCTCAGAATACCTGGCATCAATACTTATTAACCTTTTTTGGTAAGACTGCGGCTTATTATGTGGAAATAATTATTAAAGGGAATCTTTTCTTTCTGGTCTTTTATTTTGGCTTACTGGGAGTATTAGGCGCTTATAGTGGTGTGTTGATAAAAAATTATCTTAAAAAATAAATATTATTGCCATCTAATTGTTGGTTTTGGTTAAGAAATTTCTTTGTTTATCTTAAAATAAAATTAATTCAAAGAAAGGAGGGTAAGCAGTAATGTCTTTAGCAATAAATGCTACTATTCCTGAAGGTATGGTTCTGGCAGCAGATAGTCGCCAGTCCTACCGTAATCGAAAAGGTATGGCAAGAATTGGCAGTGATAATGCCTCCAAACTGTTTCAGTTAAGTGCAAATATGGGTATTGCTATTACCGGTCTGGCTTTCTTACCAGAAAATGGTATTTTCAAAAGTGTTAGTAGTTATATCAAGGAGTTTGTACAGAACAATCAGGTAGATAAAAACTCGGTAGAAGGGACTGCCGATCTCTTAATAAATCTGTTTGAGAAGAAATATGATTGGCAGAGTCAATTGATACAGGTCGAAGAGCAGATCAAAAAAGAGTTGATTATGCAACAATGCCAGTTGGTAGAAATCAAGAGAAAAGATTATTTTATTGATTTTCGCTATAAAGACCCCCATGGCCAGAACAGAAATGGGGTAGGTAAAATTGACCCGATCAGTTTTATTATCTGTGGTATTAATAGTGATAATTCTTATCAGGTTTTTACTGTTAATATTCCTGGAGAAAAAAAGAAAAATAGAGATAGTAAGGAAAGAGGCAGGGAATATGGAGCGAACTGGATTGGTCAGACTGATGTGGTATCCAGAATTGTGCTGGGATTTGATGGAAGAATAGGTAATTTACCATTTATGGAGGAGATAAGCAAACAGATAGATAAGGAGTTAATTGGAAAGCAGCTTCGTAGCTTAGAATACGTTATTCAGTGGGGAACTATGACCCTTCAGGATGCTATTGATTTTTGTACTTTAATGATAGAGACAACATCGGCTATTCAGAGATTTTCAGATGGAATAAAGGCTAATCCAGGTGATCTACCGGGAGTAGGTGGATTGGTAGAGGTATTAACTATCACTCCAGAGGAAGGATTTAGGTGGATTCGGAAAAAGAAAATTTTGGTACGGGAACATCTTCAGATAGAATAAGAGTCGTAAATAAGGAGAAAAAGTTATTTTTCTCTGGTTAAACTATGAACAGCCTGTCGGAAAGAATCTCCTCTGGCAAATTCATTACAGAACATACCAAAACTTGTAGCAGCAGGAGAAAGAAGGATATTGGTTCCTGGGGTGGCCTTATGATAAGCTTTCTGAACTGCTTCCCACATAGAATTACATAATTCTGCTTTCTCATCCAGTTTTATTTTTTGTATATCGTTCCAGATTATTTCTGAAGCATTGTACTGGGGATGTTGTAAAATGATTAGATAAATTATATTTTTCCTTTTTTTTATGGTCTTAAGTAACTGATTATAGTTTAGTTTTTTATCCCGTCCGCCCAGAATCAGGATTAGAGGTTCGGCAGAAAATGATTGAATGGCAGCTATAGTAGCTTCAGGGGTTGTGGCACAGGTATCATTGTAAAAATTTATATTCTTTATGGTTTTAATCTTTTCCAATCTGTTGGCTACTCCTGGAAATGTTTTAATACCTTCCTGTAGGGAGGATAGAGGGAGATTATATAAAAAACAGACATTAGAGGCAGCCAGAACATTACTAATATTATGAATTCCGGGAAGAGGGATATCTGTGTGTGAGCAAAATGCAATGGATTTTTTACCTGAAGTAAAGATTAGTCTATTGTTCTTGAGGTAGCTTCCTTGAGGTACCCTGATTTTAGTAGAAAACCAAAAAATATTAGCTTTAGTTTCCTGGGAACTATTTCTGGTGATAGGATTATCGAGATTGGTAATTAGGTAGTTGGACTGGTTTTGATGCTTAAAAATTAATTTTTCCGAACAGGCATATTGGTCAAAACTATCATAACGGTCTAAGTGATCAGGCAGAATATTGGTTAATACAGCAATTTTAGGCTGAAAAGATATCTGAGCAAGACCCTCCAGCTGCCAGCTGGAAATTTCTAATAAAACAATGGTATTAGTATTAATTTCAGTTAGTACATCAAAGACTGATATGCCCATATTACCTGCCAGGACAATATCTTTTTGAGCCTGAGAGAAAATGTGATAAATTAAGTTAGTTACGGTGCTTTTCCCTTTTGTTCCACCTACAGCAACAATATTTTGAGAAGGACAGATCTTGAGAAACAAGGATAAATCTGTTTCAATGGGAATACCATGAGCTCTGGCCATCTGTAAATACTTTGAATTATGGGGCACGGCTGGATTCTGAATAATAATATCAGTATTAATAAAATCTTCACCACGATGTTGACCTAACACATATTGGATATTATTATATTCTCTTAATTGATCTAAAGTTGGCTTTAGTTCATATTCACTTTTTAAGTCAGTTACCAGAACATGAGCTCCAGATTTTGCTAAAAAACGAGTAACGCCTAACCCCCCTTGATTTAAACCCAATCCCATTACCGTAATTTTTTTGTTTTTTAAATCAATTACATTACTCATTTTTCATAAAATAAAAAATACTTTTTTGTTAATAATATTACTATATTTAGTCAATCAAAAAAAGAACTATTTTTTCGTTTTGATTCTTATAGAAAAATGTTAATTTCATTATAGTATTTCTTGAGAATCTTTTATTATATTATAAGAAATATTTTCTTAAGCAATAGGCAGTTGGTCATAATAAATTAAATTTCTGTTAAGGGGAAAGAGGTAAATAGGGGTAGGAAAAGTTACAAAAAAGTAAAATTAAGACATTTTTTATAGTTTTCTTTGTTTTCACAATTAAAAATTGACAAATAATTGATTATTTAAATATAATTAAAATGCTATAATATAATTATTGATTTTTTTGTTGGTCTTATCATCATATCTCATTATAAATTATCTGTACTCTTGTATATCTTAAAAACCATTATATAAAGAGGAGGTTTAGAAATTAAATATTTTACTACTTCTTTAAGTTCAAATCTTATCTTTCCATAATTATTATTCCAGGAAAAAATAAGATTTATAAGGAGGTGTTATATTAGGAAATATCGATAGATTATAGTTATCATTAAATTCTCGAAAGGGTAAACTATCCCTGAAAATTAAAAAATAAATTGGGAGGAACTTAATGAATAATTTTAGAAAGTGTTTGGGCATAATTTTACTGACCGCAATCGTTTTTTCACTGATGACCTTTTCTGTTTTGGGGCAAAATAAATGGAAGATCGGTATAATGACTAACACAGTTACCCAAAACGAAGAAGAGTACAGAGCGGCACAAAATATTCTTGCCAAATATGGTTCTGATCATGTCATCCATATGACCTTTCCAGATAAATTCATGGATGAACAGGAAACCACCATTGCCAATTTAGTTAGTATGGCTGCAGATCCGGATGTAAAAGCATTGGTGATTTGCCAGGCAGTTCCAGGGACAGCTCCAGGTATAGACAGTGCGAAAGAACTAAGAGATGACCTACTTATAATTGTTGGACAACCCCAGGAAGATCCACCGGTGATTTCAACCAGAGCTGATATAGTATTACAGTTGGATGAGATGGGAATGGGTGTAGCAATTCCTAATCAGGCGAAAGCTCTTGGAGCAAAAGTATTTGTTCACTATTCATTCCCCAGACATATGTCTTATCCACTTCTCTCAGGAAGAAGAGAGCTGATGAAGAAAACTTGTGCAGAGATTGGTCTGGAATTTGTAGATGCTACCTCTCCAGATCCTACTGGTGATGCAGGTATTTCAGGTTCTCAACAATTTATTCTGGAAGATGTGCCCAGGATGGTAGATAAATATGGAAAAGATACTGCCTTTTTCAGCACTAACTGCGCTCAACAGGTACCTTTGATCAGCGCGGTAGTATCTACTGGAGCTATTTACCCACAACCCTGCTGTCCTTCACCGTACCATGGATTCCCCTCAGCTTTGGGCATTGAAATACCAGCAGACAAACAGGGGGATATTGCTTATGTAGTTCAAGAAATTAAGAGAATAATGGCAGAAAAAGGAATGACCGGAAGGACTTCTACCTGGCCGGTTCCTGTTTCTATGATGTTTATTGAAGGATCAGCCGAATATGCAAAATCCTGGATTGCCGGTGAATTTAAAGAGAAAGTAGATCTACCAAAGTTGGTGGAGAAATTTAAAGAATATGCTGGTGTTGACATTAACCTGAAAACTTTAGAAGAAGGCGGAGTCACCTACAATAACTATTATGTAATATTACTGGATTTCCTTACTTTCTAATTACTTGAATCATTTTTTTAAGAAATTTTTAGTATAGAAAAAGGTAAGGTTACTAAATAGTAACCTTACCTTTTGATTGAATAATAAGGTGGTGACTGAATGACAGAAGAGTATGTATTACAGATGAAAGATATTCAGAAAGAGTATTATGGGAATAGGGTCTTAAAGAAAGTTAATTTGAAAGTTAAAAGAGGAGAAATTCATGGACTTGTTGGTGAGAATGGTGCAGGAAAATCAACTCTGATGAATATACTTTTTGGAATGCCAGTTATTCATTCCACTGGCGGATATTCTGGTGAAATCTTCATTAATGGGGAGCGCGTGGATATTAAATCACCTTTTGAAGCAATGAAATTGGGTATTGGCATGGTTCATCAGGAATTTATGTTAATACCAGATTTTACTATCACGGAGAATATAAAGATTAACAGAGAAATTACTGAAAATAACCTAATAAGTAAAGTATTTAAAAGTGACAGATTAAAAACACTTAACAACAAGGCTATGGCAGAAGATGCCCGAAGGGCACTTAATAGAATAGGGCTTAATATTGAGGAGTGGATAACTGTTGCTGGATTACCGGTAGGATATATGCAATTTATAGAAATTGCTCGTGAAATTGATAAAACAGGCATTAAACTGCTGGTATTCGATGAACCTACTGCAGTACTAACAGAAAGTGAAGCAGAAAATCTTATCTCTGCTGTCAGAAGATTGGCTGCAGCAGGAATAGCAATTCTTTTTATTACTCATAGATTAAGCGAAGTAATGCTTGCGGCAGATAATATTACAGTTTTAAGAGATGGTGAGGTAGTTGCGGTAAGAAAAAAGAGTGATACAAATATTGAAGAGCTAGCTGAGATGATGGTAGGAAGAAAGATCGATTTAAAGAGTAGATCTGAAGAGTCTAAGGAGTATCAAGATAAAGAAGTAATTCTGAAAATTAAAGATTTACAGGTTGATATGCCTGGAGAAAGAGTGAGGGGGGTAAACTTAGAGATTTTTAGAGGTGAGATTTTTGGTATAGGAGGTCTGGCCGGACAGGGTAAGGTTGGAATTGCCAATGGAATTATGGGGCTTTATCCTAGTAAAGGGGAAGTTATTTTCAAAGGAGAAAGGCTTGAGTTAAACAATACCAAAGAAGCCCTGAAAAAAGGATTAGCTTTTGTTTCTGAGGATAGAAGAGGAGTTGGATTATTATTGGATTCCTCTATAGAATTAAATATTGTTATAACTGCTATGCAAACTAAAGGTAATTTTTTAAAAAAAATCGGATTTTTTAGTCAATTAGACAGTAAAGAAGTAAGAGAATATGCCAATAAAATGATAAAAGAATTAGATATAAGATGTATCCACCCTCAGCAGTTAACAAGACAGCTAAGTGGGGGAAACCAGCAGAAAGTATGTGTAGCCAGAGCATTAACTTTGAATCCCGAGGTCTTATTTGTTTCTGAGCCTACTCGGGGAATTGATGTGGGAGCCAAAAAGCTGGTTCTAGATTTGCTGTTAAAACTAAATCAGGAATTAGGCATGACCATTGTAATGACCTCCAGTGAATTGGTAGAACTTCGGTCTATCTGTGATAGAATAGCAATTATATGTAATGGAAAAGTTGAAGGAATTCTTAAACCCAGTAATAGTAATCGGGAATTTGGTCTTATGATGGCAGGAGAGTATAGAAAGATGCAAAAGGAGGAGGTGCCAGATAATGAATGAAACCTTAAATAAAATTATTGGTAGGATTGGTCTTCCCACACTTATTATCACCCTTCTTTTTGTGGTTATTTGTGTCATAGCGATAATAATCGGACTTCCATTTGGTTTGATAGCATCTGATGTCATCAGAAGATTTGGTATGTTTGGAGTACTCGCTCTGGCAATGGTACCAGCAATACAATGTGGTACCGGACCTAATTTTGCCTTACCCATTGGAATTATTTGTGGATTACTGGGTAGCCTTCTTACTATTGAATTCGGATTAACTTCACCGGCACTTGGGTATGGTTTTATTTCAGCAGTGCTTATTTCTTTACCCTTTGCCATAGTATCAGGCTGGTTATACGGTATTCTTCTTAATAAGATAAAGGGTTCAGAAATGTTGGTGGCAACCTATACTGGTTTTTCTATAGTGTCTTTTATGCAGATCGGTTGGGTCACTTTACCCTTTTCACACCCAGAAATGAGGTGGCCAATAGGAAAAGGATTAAGAGTAACAGTTTCTTTAGAGTCAACTTTTGGAGAAGTCCTCAATAGACTGTGGGGTTTTACAATTGGCGGTGTATATGTACCAACTGGATTATTATTATTCTTTTTGGGTTGTTGCTGGCTTGTATGGATTTTTTCCAGAAGTAAAAGTGGTATCGAAATGATCACTGTAGGAGCCAATCCAAAATTTGCTGCTGCAGCCGGTATTAATGTAGATAGAAACAGAATTATTGGAACAATTTTATCAACAATACTTGGAGCAGTTGGTATTATAGTTTATTCACTTAGCTTTGGTTTCCTACAATTATACTTAGCACCTCTTTATATGGCTTTTCCAGCTGTTGCTGCAGTATTGATTGGTGGTGCTTCTACTTCAAAAGTAAAGATTTCTCATGTGATTATAGGAACTTTTTTATTTCAAGGATTATTGACTGTTGCCTTGCCAGTAGCCAACCAGATGTTTCCAGAAGGAAACCTATCTGAGGTATTAAGAATGATAGTACAAAATGGAATAATTCTTTATGCACTTACCAAGATGGGGGGTGAAACGTAAAATGACTCCAGTTAATCAAATGAAAATTACTCCACCAAAACTATCAGTAAAAGTAAGAAGGTTAATATTTGACAATAGTGTTCCCCTATTATTTATAATTATTTGTTTAGCGGGAGTGTATTTCTCAAAATTACCTTTGGTATTTATTGTCAATACTTTATTATCAAGGATAACCAGAAACTCTTTTCTGGTTCTTGCTCTTGTTATTCCGGTAATTGCTGGTTTGGGACTTAACTTTGGAATTGTAATTGGAGCAATGGCTGGACAATTTGCTATAATCATTGTAACCCACTATAAAATTGCCGGTTTTCCAGGTTTTTTAATGTGTCTTCTACTGGCTACTCCAATTGCCATTCTTTTTGGGATATTAACTGCTCTTCTGCTTAATAGAACTAAAGGACAGGAGATGATAACCAGTATGATTGCTGGGTTTTTTGCCAATGGAGTTTATCAATTTATTCTTCTTTTTCTGGTTGGTACATTAATTCCCTTAAAGAATCCAGATCTGGTACTAAGCAGAGGGATAGGCATTAGAAACACTATAGATTTAGCTACTGAAACAGGACTCAAATATTCTCTTGATGGTGTACTACAGTACCCTCTTTTTAATGTTCTGGTAGTGGTAGCGGTGATAGCAATAGTCAGTCTTTGTATTAATTATTACTGGAAAAGAAAAAAAATCCCTGAAACAATTGATAATTTTAGATTTCTTACCCAAATTATCACTGTAATCATCATCCTGGGAGTTAGTTTATATGTTATTAGGACCGGTTCACCTTTAAGAACAGTGAAACTTCCCATAGTAACCTCTTTATTTATTGCTGGATTGTGGTTTTTTAATGAGTTAATTATAAAGACAAAATTAGGGCAGGATTTTAGAACAGTTGGTCATGATATGGAAATTGCCAAGATATCAGGAATAGATGTAGATAGAACAAGAATAATTGCCATGGTTATTTCTACCGTCTTTGCTGCCTGGGGACAAATTATTTTCCTCCAGAACATTGGAACTCTCTCCACTTATGGAAGTCATGTTCAAATAGCTACCTTTTCTATTGCCGCAATACTTTTGGGAGGAGCCTCTGTTACTAAGGCAACTAGTGGGCAGGCAATCCTGGGAATTATCTTATTTCATACTTTATTTATAGTATCGCCTAAGGCAGGCAATAACCTTTTTGGAGATGCTCAGATAGGAGAATTTTTTAGAGCTTTTATCTCCTACGGAGTTATTGGAGTTGCCCTAGGACTACATGCCTGGAATAAGAGAATTCAGGCAATGAGAAAACGGCTTGAGGTTTTATAAATTTCAAGAATATGGTACTTAAAAATATAAATATGGATTGAAGGAGAATAGTAATGTTTAATAAAAAATATACAGACAAACTTCACGAGCTAATGGTACAAAATAATATTGATGCTTTCATAATTGGTCCCTCGGTAGATTTGAATTATTTAACTGGATTCAATCCTCGTATTTGCGAGAGATTCCAGGCTTTCTTTTTTTTAGCTAACGGTAAGCACTTTCATATCTCCCCTCAGCTTTATTTTGAAGAGGCTGAAAAAAAACTATCCAGTAATGCAGAAATCTTTATGTGGAAAGATAGCGAAAGTTTCTTAGATGCTCTTGAGCAAGCTAATCAAAAGTATCACCTGACAGGAAAAACAATTGCTATTAATAGTACCATAAGGGGAATAGACTTACTGGAACTTGAAGATCGGCTATCGGCAAAATTTATCAATGGACATGACCTCTTGGAAATACTCAGAATGAAAAAAGAGAAAAGTGAAATAGAAAAATTGAGAAGAGCTGCCCAGATAGCTGATGAGGTAGTAGGTGAAACTATTAACAATATTTCTCCGGGGATGACCGAAAAAGATATCAAGAAGAAGATAGAAGAGCTATTTACTCACAAAGGGGTTACCTTAGCCTTTGAACCTATTGTCGCCTCTGGTCCCAATAGTTCCATGCCTCATTATTGTGGTGATTCTCGGATAATTGAGGAAGAAGATATCATTATTTTAGATTTAGGCTGTCAATACGAGGGCTATTGTTCAGATATATCCAGAACCATTTTTGTAGGTAAAATTACAGAGGAACAAAAGAAGATCTACGACATTGTCTTAAAAGCCAATAAAGCTGCTGAAGAGAAGGTTAAAGTGGGAGTGAGTGCTGAAGAGGTAGATCGGGCAGCCAGGGATCTGATCATTCAAGCCGGTTATGGCCAGTACTTTCTTAACAGGACTGGTCATGGCATTGGTATTAGTGTCCATGAGGCTCCCTATATCAGAACTGGTAATAAACAGATCTTAGAACAAGGAATGTCTTTTAGTATAGAGCCTGGTATCTATTTAAAGGATAGATTTGGAATGCGAATAGAAGATATTGTAGTAGTGGAAGAACGAGAACCAGAGGTCCTGAATAATTTTTCTAAAGAGATTATTGTTATTAAATAAATATTGGGGAAAATATGTGAGGTGGCAGGAGTAGAAATCTTTTTTCACATCTGCTTCATCACTATACTTAGATACTAATACCTTCAATTGCCATCAATGCATCATCTTTCGTATCTTTACAAAATATATTCCAGTTCGAAAGAAGACCTACAGATGATTAGAAGATTCAGGTTTCTCCTGAACACCTAGTCCGATACCATTTAAGTGATATAGCTCAATAATTCCTAGAAAGAGATCTATCTTAATAAATATTAAAAATTCGTTATTAAATAGATTGTGGACTTATAGAAAAAATTAAATCTTTTCATATTTATTAATTGAAAACGATATCAATTAATAAGCTCAGGCTTTAAGAATAAATTTAATTAGAATCAGAATACGATAGTATAGTTAATCGAATTAATGGAGGGTTATATATAAAATGGTTCACAACTATTCAGTCAAACAAATAAGAGTTTCTTTAAATGATTATAGCTTTAAATGTGAGATTATTCCCGAAAAAGTACTGCAAGATTACTTAGGCGGTGTCGGTTATGCCGCCAAAGTATTGTATGAAGAATTGGATAAAGGAATTGATCCTTTAAGTCCAGAAAATAAGCTCATCTTTGCTCCTGGGCCTTTAACCTCTTATCAAATTCCCGGTGGAGGTAGTATTGAAATCTGTTTTAAATCTCCTTTAACCGGGGCCTGGGGTGAATCCCGTTGTGGAGGAAACTTTGGTCCAGAACTAAAGAGGACTGGCTATGATTTTCTTATCTTGGAAGGCAAATCACCCCAGCCAGTTTATCTCTTTATTCATGATAAAGAGGTAGAATTTAGAAAGGCCCATCATCTACTAGGCAAGACTGTATCGGAGAAGACTAAAATGATCAGAGAAGAATTGGCCGATCAGGATATCTCCATTATGTGTATAGGAATAGCAGGTGAAAACTTAGTCCGCATAGCCTCCCTTATGTGTGAATCCAGGGCTGCCGGAAGATGTGGTGCAGGAGCAGTCATGGGTTCCAAAAACCTGATTGCTGTTGCTGTTAAGGGCTCAGCCAGACTTCAACCCCACAATCCAGATCATTTTAATAGGACCTTAAAAGAAGTAAGGAAGGTACTTAAAGAGAGTGCATTTGCCAAAAATTTCAGGCAATTCGGTACCATAGGGGACCTGGCTGGCAATGATGCTGCTGGAGATTGGCCTACCAAGAACTGGCAATCCAACAACTGGGGCCAAGCTGAGGAGCTTTATGATTATTACCTCCAACATAATTTTGTCCAAAACAAGATGTGCTACAAAGGCTGCCCCATAGCCTGTGGTAGAATAGCCAAGGTGGATGAGGGAAGGTTTAAAACTCCCCACCATGAAGGAGCCGAATATGAATCAGTAAGTGCCTTTACTGCCTTTGTTTTCAACCGGGATATGGATGCAGCTATTCATAGTACCTATCTCTGTAATGAATTAGGTCTGGATACCATATCAGCTGGTGCCGTTATTGCCTTTGCCCTGGAATGCTCTGAGCATAAACTGCTCTCTGTAGAAGAGGTTGATGGTCTTGACTTATCCTGGGGCAATGCAGATATTCTTCCCGTTATGGTAGAGAAAATTGCTAAAAGAGAAGGCATAGGGAACCTATTGGCAGATGGAGTGTGCAAAGCAGCACAAAAGATAGGGCGAGGTGCCGAGCAATATGCGGTCCATGGGAAAGGATTGGAAGGACCAGCCCATGATCCCCGCTCCGGTAAATTATTAGCGGTAACCTACGGCACTGCTAACCGAGGAATGTGTCATATCCACCCCTTAGAGGGTATGGCTTATGACTCGGGAAAGGTTACCTGGGGTATGACTGCCTATGGTGTACCAGATCCTAATACCCTTGATCGCTGGGAGGAAAAGGGAAAAGGAGCTATTACAAAAACTCTCCAGGATGGCCTGATTATGCCTGATGTCCTTGGTGTCTGTAAATTCTTTATGTATGCTGGAATTACTCTCGAACACTATGCCCAACTTTTATCGGCCTTAACTGGATGGCCGATAAAGGGTCGAGATCTGTTAACAGTTGGAGAAAGGGTAATCAATGTACAGAGATTATTTAATGTTAGAGAAGGCTTGGCAAGGGCTGATGATGTGATTCACGAAAGAGCCCAGCAACGTCCTTTATTCGGTGCCTATCATAATGAAGACAGGTGTATCATCAAGGATTATGAAGGGATGCTGGAAGAGTACTACCAGGCTCGAGGTTGGGATTCCCACACCGGCATACCGAATAAGGAAAAACTAAGAGAGTTGGGATTAAATCAGTACTGGTAATTTCCATAGGGATATTAAACATAATGAAAGTTAAGGTTAAGCTCTATACTATCTTAAAAAAGTATGCTCAGGGCAAGGTTTGGGAGGATAACAGTATTGTTTTAAATAGAGACACTACATTACAAGAGTTAACTAACTATCTGGCTATCCCTAGTAATATAGGATTAATATTTTTAGTGAACAATACTCCCCAAGATAAAGAGTATAAATTATGTGATGGTGATGAAGTAAAGATTTTTTCTTTGATATGTGGGGGGTAAAATAGCTATAATTTTATCTTCTTTATTTTTGTGATAATATTTATTTTTCTGCATGTACTAAGTATAATTATAATTTGAAAATTTTATAGTATTTCCTGGACAATGTACATATTGAGTTTGACTTTTTAAAATTTATTGATAAAATGTTAATAACAACTGAATATGGTTTGCCTCACTTTTTATCTGAAGTGAGGTAGA
>Ga0067045_1028353_pt1 | contig 35701 bp, 32 predicted proteins | sample TerdegcTABiofilm_FD_59184 | JGI IMG/M metagenome (GOLD analysis project Ga0067045, IMG submission 59184) | Combined Assembly of (Gp0054472, Gp0054536) Wastewater bioreactor microbial communities from Singapore -Terephthalate degrading...
CAAACCCATGTGAGATTTGCCCTGTATGTCAACCTGACTGCATCCATTCATTGCATAGTTACGGGCATCTTCTTTTGATATGCCATATCGCATAAGTGCAGGGATAAATATATCGTCGTTATAAATCGCAGGCATACCAACGCCTGTTTCTATTACCTCAACAGCCTTTTCCCATAAAGCGTAAGGGCTGTCCTTATGTAGTCTTAATGATAGATTAGGGGCGACTTTTCTGATACGCCTGGTCGCCTCAAGAGCCATGTATGTCAAATCATTCGTTCCATCACTGCCATCGGGCTTTAATCCGCCGACACAGACATTCCAAGAACGTGTGTCATTAAATCGCTTCCAAAGATGATCTATCCATGATTGAGCCTCGTCTTTTGTCATGTTTTCCATATCAATATCACGCTGATAATATGGATAAAGATATTGATCAAGCCTGCCCGGAGAGTCATTGCCATCAAGAGTATGAATAAACCAGAAAGATTGCAGGGCTTCTGGAAATGACCTTGCACCGTTTTTTGGAACATGCGAGCAGTGACGGGCAATAAGTCTTAATTCCTTTATTCTATATTCATCTGTTTCTGTTTCTAGCATATCTAAAGCTGTTTTTGCATAATTGAGCGCAAATGTATCTATACCATCGCATATTATCAGCAGGGCGTTTCTATATGCTCGTTTTTCCTCATTTTTTTCATCGGTTTGATAGTGATTTATCTCTTTACGTATGCCATCTGTCCCTTCTGCGAGTATCTTTTCAAAACCAAGGACAGCATGACCGCCCCAACCTGCCCAATAGACATTTTGTCCGTTCATAAATTTTTCGTCTTTAGAATAACGGATCTTGCTTCCGGGTGTCATATTTGCCCAAAATTCTACTAATGCGTCAATATGATCTTTCCATTGTGGATAATCTGTTTTTAGTTTTTCTGCAAGTTTTACATCGCAAAATATGCCAGAACCGAATGAAAATCCGCCTATTCCGTGTGAACCAAAACGACCTACCAAAAGATCATCTGATTCTATTCGTGCTTGCATATTTGCCCAATGATTGCGCATTGCAAAGGCTAATCTAATCGTATGATATTCCGATTCGCAAGATAAATATCCGAAAGAAAATGAGTCTATATTTTTTAGCCAGTCAAGCCATGTTTTTTCTCTTAGATCCATAATATCTCCAATAAATTTACCCTTTTTATTTTCAATAGAGAAAGTCGAAACAAGGGTTATTAATCATTTTTCCTATATCTTTCAATAATAGTCTCTATAAGATTGGTTGTGGACTTCCCTTCCGCACCGGGTAGCAAACGCAATTCCGCCCCGATAGCTTCCACTGTCTCTCGTTCAATTACCCGATCTAGCGAATAATCACCACCTTTGACGTGTATATTGGGACGCAACTCAATTATAAACTGCTTTGGATCAAGTTCAGAAAATATCATCACATAATCCACACATTCAAGCCCCGTCAAAAGTTCCGCCCTTTCATCTTGTGGAACAAGTGGACGCTTTTCTCCCTTGATTGCCCTGACGGATTCATCGCTATTTATTGCGACTATGAGTATATCTCCAAGCTCTTTTGCCGATTGCAAATAACGTAAATGACCTACATGAAGGACATCAAAACAGCCGTTTGTTGTAACGACCTTTTTACCTTGTTTTTGGGCTTCTTGGATTATTATTTTCAGTTCTTCACGTGTTTTTATCTTATTTATCATCAATATCCATCCCTCAAAACTCTTTTTGCAACCTCAAGCCATATCTGCACCTGTCTTATGTCATATTCAAAATCATCATGTATCTTTTCTATTGCAGCTGCGGTTATGCCATAGCTTCTTCCTTTACAGGCATTTTTTACCCTCACCAAATCCTCGACCATCTGTTCTTGTGAAACAAGTTGAACATCAACATTTATCAAAGATATGCTCAAATACTTATCTGGTGAAGCATTTGCGACAGCATCCTCGACATTTGTCCAATGGTTGATCTCATGTCCGCCCAAGCCCTTCAACTCCTCAAGTCTTTTTTGGAATTTTACCTTACTTCCGCAGGAGTGTATCCAGCCGATACCTCCATGATAATCTTCCAGTTTCTTATAATACGGGAATACAAATTCCTCAAATATTGACGGGCTAATGAACGGTAGATAAGTCCAGTCGTCTCCTATCCCTGCCAAACGATCTTTGGTATTGAAGTGCTTACAATAGGCATCCCACCATCTCATACGTTCCTCGATGATATACTGCATAAGTTCATGAACAAATTGTGGTCGTTTCATTGTATCATCGATGAATTGCTCATATCCTCTTAACTGAATCGCCATATCAAGCGGTCCTCGTTCCCATCTCGGAAAGCCAACGTTCAGGCGATCTTTTGATATAGCTCGTAAATCCTCATAAAGCCTGAATATATGGGGCATTTCACCAGTTGTATAAAAATCATGCCTCTTCATAATAGAAAGATCGGGCTTCTTAGTAAGTGGGTGGTCGCTTTGGATCAATGGAACTCCGTCGCTTTGGTGGCTGACATACATTCCAAGCAATGTGTATTCAAAATACATGCCTGTTGAGGCACTTATCCAATTTGATAGCATACTATCATCATCAAATCGTTCAAACTGAATAAGTTTCTGCTTTAGCTGTATTTCGCAGTTAAATTCTGAGTCTTCAAAATAATCGTTCATATCATATTTTAGGTATTGCACCCATCCAAGATTCTCAAGATAACAAGTTATACTTGGCTTGGGGCGATTATTCTTTGCCTTATTTCTGGATGAATCCATCTGAATCAAAAGCGTATCAATAAGCTGTTCAAGTTTAGGGCGCATTTTTTTCTCCAATTTTTCGTTATTTCCTCGTAAACCTTATTATATCAATTTTTTCACCAAAACTCCAATAGCTGTTCATTGCAAATATAACCGCCTTAGATTTTGCAGGATCGATAATTCCTCTATTCTCTTCAATAATTATATCTTCTTCTGCGTGCATAACCAAAACATCGCCAATAAACAAATCATGTGATCCAAGAGACAAAACGCCAATAACCTTACATTCCAGATTTACTGGACATTCCTTTATCAATGGCGGTTTAACATGCAAAGCAGGCTCAGGTGTCAGACCTGTTTCAGCAAATTTATCGCTAGTTCGTCCTGATACTGTTCCGCAGTAATCAACCTTGTCAATTATATCTGTCGTTGGAAAATTGACAACAAACTCACCCGTTGTTTTTACAAGGCGATTTGAATATGTCGCTGGTCTCATTCCAACGCTAACTCTCGTTGGGTTAAGCGATACCATCGCAACTTCGCCTAACGTAATAATATTTGGCTTTCCATCAACATCTACGCTTGTTATAAGTCCTGCTGGCGTAGGATATACTGGTCGGAAGGGCTTTTCTATTATCTTTTTACTCATATTCACTCCTTTTTTATTTTGAGACCACGATAAACACAAATATATATTCTCATTGTCTTATCAGTGTCCATCTGCATTCTCAGCATTCCCAAAATCTGATAATCTTAGCAGAGAATCACTTACTTGCTTAAAAGTATCTTTATATATATTAAAGAGTTCGCTATATTTTTCAACATTATCCATATCAGGCTCTAGCAATTTTTCTGATCCGCTTAATGCTTTATAAGCCTCTTTGAGATCAGAAAAGACTCCACATCCAAAGCCTGCAAGTATCCCTGCACCAAAGCTGGCAGATTGTGTTACAGAAGGCAAAACAACAGGAATTTTTGTAACATCTGCGACAATTTGCGTCCATGTTGGGCTTGACGCCGCACCGCCGACCATCCGCAAAACTTCGCTTTTTATACCTGCTTCATGAACATCCTCAAGTGTCCAGCGAAGGTCGTATACTATTCCTTCCATTATAGATCGTGCCATATCGCCTTTTGAATGGCATATTGAAAGCCCAATAAATGCGCCTCTTTTACCGTGTCCGTATCCGCCTGATGATGGGAAAAATAGCAATCCATTTGAACCTATTGACGATTTTTCAACGCTTCTATTTAAGTCATCATATAATTCTGAACCGCCAACTTTCTTATCCCATAAATTATCAAGAAACCATTCCATACAAGAACCAACCGCACCCATAGATTTTAGCGCACCCCATCTTTTTGGTATAACGTGAGGGCTTATAGAAAGGCGTTTTAGCGGATCATGCTTTAATTGGTCCATAACGCCAAGAATTACCCAAGCTGTTCCGCATGAGAGCATAACATCGCCCTTATCAAGCACTCCAGAACCCAATGCGGCGCAATATTGATCATGCGCTCCATTAACAACCAAAACAGACTCAGATAATCCAGTTTCCTCGCTTGCTTGATGTGTCAATTTGCCGATTGGGTAGCCTGAGTTTTGCATTGATGATAGCTGATTAATTTTTATGCCAGCTATATTTAGCATATCCTCATCCCATTGTCCAGATGCGATATTATAAAGCTGTGTTATTCCTGCATTTGACGGGTCCATGCAAAGATAACCTGTCAATTTATGAATAATAAAGTCATTTACGAATAGAAAATACCTTGCGGATTCAAAAACTTTCGGATCATTTTCTTTTAGCCAGACTATACAGAGAAGTGGAAGCCCATCATATATATCCCATCCGCTTATCTCGTAAATCTTGTCTTTATAGATAGATTGCCTTATCTGTTCAGCCTGTTTATAGGCACGGTGATCCATCCAGCTTATTGCATTGCAGACAGGCTTATAGTCTGCATCTACGGGAATAAGTGTTCCCCCTTGCGTTGAAAGGCTTAAGGCAAGTATTTTATCGCCTGAATTAACATACTCAAGCACATTGCGTATAGCCAAAACAACACCATTCCATAAGTCATCGGGATTTTGCTCAACCCAGTTTTCATGTGGCGTTATTAACCCATAGCCGTATGATGCTGATGCGATAGACTTTCCATTAATATCCATCAACAAAGCCTTTGTTGCGGTTGTTCCGACATCAAGCCCTAAAAGTAAATCCATAGATTGTTTCCTTTATAAACCCTATAAAATCTCTCTAAATCTTTCTTTGTGATAAATCTAATCATTCAACAGATGATAGGCATTATTGAAGAATATATCATCAATATCGCCTTTTTTTAGATTGCAATTTAACGAGGCGTTCTTAAATGCCAAAATTTCCTCATATAGAAGGAAAGTATATGATTCCTCCTCCTCAATGTTTCGTCTTGTTCGTTTATCTTCCCAATCCGCATGATAGACGTAATTTATATACTCATCGCCTTCGCAGATTCGTTTTGCCCTCATGGCAGTTATCGGCATATCACTGCCGAATAATATCCTTTTTGCGCCGACTTCCTTTATAAGCAATTCCATGACGCTTTGTTCAGTATTTGCAGATATATCAAAAAGGATGTTCTCATATTTACTTAATGCTGGAATACCGATCATCCCATGTCTTGGGCAATATGATCTTCCTATATGGGCTACAATTAACTTAATATTTGGATAAGTTGTTGATATTTCCTTCAATTGAGCGATATTCAGCGGATCTGCCAACCTATCAGAGCGACCTATATGAAGCATGACTATTAAACCGTTTTCCTCTGCAAGCTCTAAATGTTCATGTGGAAGATAGTCAAATATCTCAATATCGTCTTCGGATTTTGCATCTTTTACCATATAGGGATATGGCTTTATTCCGCTGAAATCGCCTTCATCTATTCGCCTCATTAGGTCATCTTTGCTCCAATCGGGCAATGTCCATATAAATCCCCATACGTTATCATATAGCTTTAATTCTTCTGCAAGATAGAGATTGCGTTCCTCTATATCATTACGATCGCATATCGGAAAGCATACAGGAAAGACTTGCTTGCCCGGAAATAGCTTTAGATATGCGTCCAATAGATTCGGCAACAACATTCCGTGTCCAAAAGTCACCCAGTCTGGCCATGAAGTCGGTCTAGGATCGTTGGGTTGAATTCCTGGGTTATTGCTGGAATGTGAATGAATATCTATAATCTCATCTGGAAGAAAATCTTCGAGATGTTCTTTATAAAATGGAAAATCAACCTTGTAATAATGCGGTGTAATGTCAAGCCGTCCTTGTCTCAAATCCTGCATATCAAAAACTCCTGATGATTATTTTATAGAACGCAGATGATGTCGGACTTAGAGGATTTTCGCTGATTATAAAAAAGATTTTTCGCTTCACTCAAAATGACAGCGAAGTGTCACCCTGAACGAAGTGAAGGGTCTTCTTGGGTTAATACAAAAAATATAATTTCCTATACAATAAAAAGATATAAACTCCAAAATAAAATCCGCATTAACCCGCCAAATCTGCTTTATCCGCGTTCTATTCCCAAAAGCTAATTATCTGATTTTACTTTCCCGAATGTAGATTTTAGTTTCCCTTCTGGATTTACTCCTTCCCCTGTTTTTATTGGTATGCGCAATGCCTTTGCGGGATTGGTAATCAGGAATTTATCAATCAATTTTTTATCTATTCCTGATTTTTCCATTAGTGGAATAAAATCTTTTATTATATAGGAAAATCCCCTTATATTCCCCCCTTTTGCCTGACCGACATTATACCAACCTGCATCTTGTGATAAAAGCAGACGATCTTCATGTCCGTTATCAATCATAGTTTTAATAAGCTGTATATATCTATTTGCTTCTCCAGGGCTTATGCTGTCATATTCTACCCATGCACCCTGTTCTGCAACAGCAAGATGGTATTTTATATCGCCTTCTGAACCAGCATGAACGAAGATGAATTTTTCCAAAGGCAAACCTTCTTCCTTCAATATGGCTATTGTTTCCATGACAGCGATGCCATGACCCGTATGACATGCGATAGTTGCGCCTGTTGCCTTGCTTGTCCTTGCAGAAGCACGGACTATCTTCTGTTGGATTGGTATAAGACTTCCCGGATTGACCGCTATTTTGATGAATCCTGCCTTAATCTGAGTGCCTTCTATGCCATCCTTTATTTCGCTAATCCACATTTGCGCTAATTCATCTGCGGATTTTTCAAATGCGTATTGTGGAAGATAAGGTTCTTTATACATGCCTGTATTTGTCAATATGTGCATATCAAGCGCATCCGCAAATCTTTTCATCAATCCAGCATCTCTGGCAAGGAACATCGGTGTGCATTCTGCAAAGCCAGTAACGCCCAAATCTTTGATCTCTTTCAGATATGGGAGCATTACTTCAAAAACTTCATCCTGATTATAGCGATCTTTACTTGCTTTGTCTGCACCAATAAAATCAACCATCAAATGCTCATGGATAAGTGTTAATCCTAGTTCACTCGGTTTGATCCGCCCTCGAACTGTTTGAATAAAATAGAGATCATCATCTTGCATTGCTTGTCCTCTTGCAGAAGTCAAAAAACTTTTATCAATTGCTGTTAAAAGCCCTGTTGTTGATAATACAGCGACAAGACTTTTTATAAAAGCCCTTTTTGTTATTTTATTTTCCATTTTTTTCACCTTGCCTTCCTATATGGGCAGTTTTATAGGCAGACCTTTTTCTGATGATAAATAGCATGCTTCCGCTATCTCTATTCCTACTCGTCCAACACGACCTGATGTCATCGGTTTTTCCTCGCCCAAAATACACTTCAGCCAATGCTCAATGCTTGCACCCTTTGACGCATAGCTCCAGTAATTTCTTTCACGTGCTTCTGGTGATAGCGTTCTGTATGTATCATCATCAGGAACTTCCGCTTTGAAGTTCTCAGCTTCTTTCATGTCATGCGTTTTCCACCTCAGACCGCCTTCGGAAAAAGACGCTGAGCCGTTTGTGCAGACAACACCTTCCCCGCCATGACCTATTTCAGCCGCCCAACTTTTAATGAACATACCGACTCCGCCACTCTTAAAGTTTATTATTAAGACTGCGTTATTTTCAACTGCCTTTGATTCTTCTGGATAAGTGCCTCCCAATGGGATATGGCTTGTTTTTGCATAGACAGAATCAACAGCACCATAAAGCCATAGCCATACATCAAAGTTGTGGATTGCCTGTTCAACTAACATCCCGCCTGATTCTTCTTTGATGAAAAGCCAAGGATGACTCGGTCCAAACCATCCAACTTGATTGCAATATGCCATTGTAACATTACCCAATGTTCCATCGGAAAGAAGTTCTTTTAGCTTTATGAAATTTGGGTTAAACGGAAGCATATATGCGACCTGAAACATTACTCCAGCTTTGTCTGCGGCAGAGATCATCTCATCAGCCTCCGCAACATTTCTGCACATGGGCTTTTCCATGAGTATATGCTTGCCCGACTGTGCTGCATAGACCGCAATATCTCTATGTGGTTTTGGATGAACGCAGACATCAACCGCATCAATATCTTTTCTGTCTAACAATTGGCGATAATCTGTATAAGCATCCGCGCCAAATTTTTCAGCGACTGACCTTGCTGAATCCTCCTTTATGTCTGCAACAGCGACAATCTTTGCCCTTTTTGTCATTTCATAATATGGGGCGTGTAGCCCTCTAAATATACCACCACTGCCGATTATACCAACTCTTAATTGTTCCATGTCTATATCTCCTTTTTTGTTACATTTCAGCGATGAAGATGCCCTGTTCGTTTCTGTCCACGCAGATTACATTCCAACCATACTTGGGTATAAGGTTCTTCTATGACCTCTAGTATGGCGTGTTCTTCGCCCATCTTTGTGCAGACAACATCACCGACACCTACTATATATTCATTTCCGTCTGTCATTACCTTTGCCTTGCCTTTTAAGACAAACCAGAATTCTTCGGCATCGTGATAATGCAATTCTACTTGTGGTGAAGATTTATCACGAGTTGAGCAACCCATAGCGTTAATTCCACCTATAACCTTTGCCCAATCCGGAGCTTTTTCTGTTCCGAAATCTTTTTGCTTGATAATTGGCATATATTTTTCCCCTCCATATAAGTAAAGAGTTTTTTCCCAAAAATTGTTTGCAAGACAGATTTTACCATGTAGTTAATTTATGTTCAATATTTTTATACCAATGAAAAAGAATAAAAATACATTTATGATTGTATCGATAATATCCTATATACAGGCAATAGTGTTATTATGGCAATTAAGCTAGCAAATCATCTTTCAGAAGAACAATTACGACAAAGAACAGACTTGGAAAAAATAATGTATAGTTATTCACAGAGAGCTTATTCTTTGATCATTGAGCAAATCCAAACCAAAGTTAATATGTCATAAATAAATGTATGTCTAATTATTTTAATAGCTATAACACCCTTGATAAAACTAGCTAAAGCAAGTAAAATATTATGTGCTGAAACAATATTAATAATAAAGCCAAAGATGCAAATCATTCTGGAAGAGGAACAACTAATGAAACCAACAATACAATGCAATGATTTAAGAGTTAAAGACATAGGAAAAGAAGTTGTAGTCGCTGGATGGGTTCAGCGAAGGCGAGATCATGGGGGATTAATATTTATTGACCTCAGAGATAATTCAGGCATAATTCAAATCGTTTTCAATCCAGAATTAAACGCTGATGTGCATCGGGTTGCACATGATATTAGAAGTGAATATGTCCTTGCGGTTAAAGGCAAAGTTAACAGACGTCCCGAAGGAACAGAAAACCAAAATCTGCCAACAGGCGAGATTGAAATCCCTGTTGATGAAATAGAAATATTAAACGAATCAGAAACACCGCCATTTGTTATAGATGACAGCGCTGACGAGGTTTCAGAAGATATTAGATTGAAATATAGATACCTTGATCTCCGCAGACCACGTATGCAGAATAATTTGAGGTTGAGACACAAGGTTTATATGGCAACGAGAAACTTCCTTGATGAACAAGGCTTCATAGAAGTCGAAACACCAGTCTTGACAAAAAGCACTCCCGAAGGTGCAAGGGATTTCCTTGTTCCAAGCAGGTTGATTCCCGGAACGTTTTTTGCTATGCCACAATCACCACAGTTATTTAAGCAATTACTCATGGTTTCAGGTGTTGGAAAGTATTTTCAGATCGCAAAATGCTATCGTGATGAAGATTTAAGGGCAGACAGGCAACTGGAATTTACACAGATTGATATTGAGATGTCCTTTATTGATGAAGAGGACATTTATAGCCTAACAGAAGGCTTGATGCACAGAATATTTAAAGACTCACTTGACATGGATATTCCGATTCCGTTCCCAAGGATGACCTATGCAGAATCTATGAATCGGTATGGATGTGACAAGCCTGATGTTCGTTTCGGAATGGAATTGATAGATGTCGGCGATATTGTTGCAGATTCGGATTTCAAGGTATTTGTTAGCACTGTCACAGGTGGAGGACAAGTCAAGGGCATAGTCGCACCGAATATGGCAAACGCATCACGTAAAGATATCGATAATATGACTGAGTATGTAAAAGATTTTGGTGCGAAGGGTCTCGTCTCAATGAAAGTGCTTGATGATGATATAGAATCACCCGTAAAAAAGTTCTTTTCTCAGGGACATATCGATAAACTAATTGAAAGAATGGGCGCAAAAGTTGGCGATCTAATGCTGTTTGTTGCTGATAAGCCAAAAGTCGTTGCGGAAGCACTTAACCGATTAAGATTGAGACTTGGGAACGAATTGGGCTTGATAGATGATAAAAAGTTTGCTTTCCTCTGGATAGTTGACTTTCCATTGTTTAATTATAACGAGGAAGAGAAACGTCTTGATTCAGAGCATCATCCATTTACAGGCGTTCATCCTGACGATATGCAATATCTTGAGACTGACCCTCTGAAAGTGCGTTCACGTTCTTATGACCTTGTTCTAAACGGAAACGAGATGGCAAGTGGAAGCATAAGAATTCATCAAATGGCTATGCAGGAAAAGATATTTAATATACTGCAATTGACCCCAGAGGAAATTAATGGCAGATTCGGATTCTTCTTAGAAGCGTTGAGATTTGGCGCACCACCTCATGGAGGAATTGCACCCGGTCTTGATAGATTGGTTGCTGTTATGTCCGGTAGTAAATCTATCAGGGATGTTATCGCATTTCCAAAAACACAAAGCGGAACTTGCCTTGTTACAGGAGCGCCTTCTGAGGTCAGCGAAAAGCAGTTGAAAGAGCTTTATATCAGGACGACTCTGGGGGATTAGAACTTGATTAATGCTATTAGACCCAACTGAAAAGGGGGAAAGTATGGGTAAGATTCGCATTAATGTAAAGCGTTTATTGGAAGATATAAGAGCCAGCATCTTCATTTACCCGAAGAAGCCATTATTACAGAGCTATCATTATTTAGGACGTTTCCTCAAATAATATACTGAAAAGGGGATAAATAAATGGACACTCAAATTGAACCCAAAGAAGCATTGACCTTTTACAGAGAGAAACAGGACAAAAAATGAATATAAAAGAAAACATATCCCTAAAAGATTATACTAGCTTTAAGATCGGTGGTTTGGCAAGATTCTTCTGTGAACCAAAGAGCAATGATGATGTAATTCAGGCAATTAGTTTTGCAAAAGAACATGGATTACCATCATTTGTTATGGGATTGGGAGCTAATATACTCATTAATGATAGTGGCTTTGATGGCTTGGTGATTCGACAAAAAAATACAGAAGTATCAGTAACAGACAATATTGTAACCGCAGGTTCAGGTATGACTATTGAGGAACTTATAAATTTTACACTTACAAAGAATCTTATTGGTTCAGAGGATTTTTCAGGGATACCATCAACTGTTGGCGGCGCTTTATATATAAATCTGCATTATTTTGATGCGTTTATCTCAAATTTCGTGAAGGAAGGATTGATCCTTAATAAACAAACTCTTGAAACTCGATCAGTCGATAAAAGTTGGTTTGAATTTGGCTATGATGACACAAGGCTTAAACGTGATAAAGATTACATGCTCTTACAAGCAAAATTTGAATTTCAAAAGGTTAACGATTACACAAAACATGAGGCAATCGGTAAATCAAAGGAGATAATCCGAACTAGAAAATATAAATATCCATCAGAGCCGTCTGTTGGTAGTATATTTCAGAATTTGACCGCAGATGAGCAAAAACAATTCGGTTTGCCTACACGATCAGTCGCATTTCTTATTGATGTTTGCGGACTCAAAGGAACAAGGGTAGGTGATGCTTTGCTTTCACATCGTCATTCCAATATGATCGTCAATATAGGAAATGCAAAGGCAAAACATGTTATTGAACTTGCAGATATAATAAAAAAAAAGGTTAAAGAAAGATTCGGCGCAGAATTACGATTTGAAGTTCAGTTGGTTGGATTTTAATTATTTACTACAACCGTTTGTATACGGCTGTAGTATTAAATTGTATCAATTATTATATATCTAATATGGATTTTATCATCCAGCTTCTATTTCTATTTTTTTGGGTTTTACTTTTTCCTGCTTTGGTAAAGTAACCGTTAAAACACCATTATCAAGCTTTGCGCTTATCTTATCCTGTGCTATTACATCTGATAATGTAAATATTCTTGAATACTGTCCATAAATATATTCTTTAATTAGCTTATTAGCATTATTATCTTCATCTTCTAAAAACATTCCGCTAATTGTTAATTCATCATTATTGACGTCAACTTGAAGATTCTCTTTTGTGACGCCGGGCATATCTGCTAATAATATAATATCATTATCTGTTTCATATATATCAACTGGAGGAACAATCTTTTTTACTTCATTTGTTTGTTTTTCTTCTGCCATTTTTAACACCTCCATTATTCAACTGATATTTGTCTTGGCTTTGCAGATTCAGCCTTTGGTAATGTTACAGTAAGTATGCCGTTTGAATAAGTCGCAGAAATTTTATCCTGATCAACATTATATGATAATTCAACAAGCTTTCGAAATTTACCATAGGGTCTTTCATGTCTAATATATGTTACGCCTTCTGTTGCTGGTGGATTTTTTTCACCTGATATTGTCAACGTATCACCAAGCACAGTCAAATCTAATTTTGATTTATCAACTCCGGGTAATATCGCTTTAACAGTTATAATGTCATCTTTATCTGTAACTTCAACAGGTGGGTAAGTGATTCTGGGTGTTCCAAATGTTGAATCTAAGGCTCTTTGTATCATTGCTATCTCTCTAAACGGATCCCATAGTGCCAATCTCATTATAGGTCACCTCCTGAAAAATAATGGAAGATTGAAGACTAGTATAGGTTTTCAATCTTCCATCTCCAAAATTAGCTACTTTATTATTCAACATTTATTTTTATTGTTTTAGGTTTTGCTTCTTCTGACTTTGGAACTGTAACTGTCAAAATCCCATCTTTATAATTTGCCTTTGCTTGATCAGCCTTAACGCCTGTTGGAAGGCTTATTGTTCTTTGGAAACTACCATAACTGCGCTCGACACGATGATAGTTTTCTTTTTTTATCTCTTTTTCTTCCTTTTTTTCGCCTTTGAGTGTTAGAACATCATTTACTATTGTTATATTTACATCATTCTGGTTTACACCGGGCAACTCCGCTTTAACAACTATACTATCATCGGTTTCTGCAACATCAATACTTGGTAACCATTCACCTTCCAGTAATTCACGTCTTCTTTCTGGTAAACCAGTAAAGAAGTCATCAAATAAACGATTCATTTCTTCACGAATGTTGGATAATTCACGTCCTGGTCTCCATCTCATAAGTGACATATATACACACTCTCCTTTCTAATTGATAAATAATAGACTTATTATTAAGTCTAGTTATAAACTAAGAAAATTAATTACTTTAAATTATGAAAAAGCTATTTTGTTTATTATATCCTTCTATGCCTATTATCTTAGCAAAACACATGCCAATTTTTATAACGGTCTATAAAATAAAATCCTAAGTATTAATAATGCTTGATTTATGTATATTATAACATTTTCATTGAGTAATATATCGATAGATCAAAATATGCAAAAATGACATATGCAGAATGACAAAATGTCAGTTGTTTATGATATATTTGGCTCTGCAAAGTATTGACTTACTTGTATTTATATGTTAAACTATACCAAATCCATAAAGGAGAGACATTGATTAGATAAAGAGGCACATTTAAAAATGTCAGTAAAAAAGGTTCAGGTTTCTATCAAGAAAAAAGAAATTTTATATATTCCAAATATTCTCTCAATTTCTCGACTTGTTCTTTTACCCTTCATAATATTCTTTCTTACAAAAGATACCTATACATATAGAATATTAGCCTTAATTTTGATGAGTGTTGCAGTATTAACTGATGCCTTAGATGGTTTTCTGGCAAGAAGACTCAAAATCGAATCAGCATTAGGCAAGATGCTTGATCCTATCGGCGATAAATTCTCTCTCGGCGCGGTTGCTATAGCTGTAACAATATATAGAGATTTTCCATGGTGGGCTATGGGCTTCATAATATTTCGTGATATGGGGATTATAGTTTGTGGATTATTTATGGTAGAAAGATGGACTATAATTACCTCATCAAATATATGGGGAAAAGCAACATCCTTTTTTCAAGCGATGTCGATTATGGCTTATGCTTTTGAGATGCCCTATCGATCATATCCTTTAGCTGTTGCTCTTATGTTTACAGGAGTTTCTGCGATTAGCTATGGATTTGAATTCTATAATCTAGCAAAAACACAAACCAAAAACGATAAATAACAAATAAATCAAGAATTTCTCTTTAATATTATATGGGCGCGGTCTTCTTTTGATACAGTTTCTATAAGTTTTTTCATCCCTACATATTCTAATGGTGTTACAACGTGATTGCCTATAATGAATGAGACCGAATATCTGACTTTTTTATCGCCAATTTTCTCATATTTTCTTGAAAACGTCCCAAAATCATAATTTGCGGTTATATCATCTGGTAGAGATTTAACAATGTAATTATCGGGAATTGTCAGAGTTAATTCCCGTTCTATCATCATATTATAACCAAGATGGAAATCGTATCTCCTAGCACCGTCTCCGCCAACAAGAGTCGCATATGAAGAAAAATCTTCGCTTGGTATGGGAAAAACCATCACATCGCCAAAAGATAATGCGTAATTAGGGCAAGAAAAATCAACTTTTATTTCTATGGGTTTGTCTAGGTTATAAAGGTCAGACATTGTAATACCATTAACCTTTATTCCCGGATAATTCTGATTGAGAGAGCTTTCTATTATTTGTTTATACTTATTTGGACTTGTTAATCTATAAATCATCTTCAAATACATATCTGCTTGACCATTAGCAATAGTTTTTTCCCATCCCTCTATTGTTCCATCATCTTGCATTGAATATTCACTAAGCGAAATAATTTTATTTGCCTCTGCTGGATATATTGGGGTATCTACAAATTGCCCATTATCATCACCAATAATGAATGCCTTTCTGCCCTGATCTCCCGAAGGAAGATCACCGTATTTGCATGTCGAAGCAGTAGCATCTAACCAGATATATTCATCATTTCCCTTTGGGATTGCAACAATAACATGCGAAAATTGGGCAATAGATGGGATTGCTAAGTTTACAGACATCCCCGGTGAAGGGGCTATTAATGCCTGATATGATTTTATGCCTATGTGTTTAAGCATAGCAACCAGAAGTGTTGACTTATCTTTGCAATCACCGTATCTATATGTTAAAACTTCCGCAGGGGTATTCGGTTGATATGCAGTCTGACCAAGTTCGATAGCGACATATCTAATATTAAAAGCAACAAACTCATAGATTGCTTTTATTTTATCTTCTTCTGTCTCTTTATCTGCTATTAGGTCTCTTACTTTTTGTGCAATAATCGCATCACTGACACTTAAAACATTTTCTGACTTTTCAATGGAATAAATCTTTTTGCCATCAATTATAGACCATTTAGTGTCTTCTTCTGTCAATAATCTAGCATCTTGCGATAATTTTATCTTGTTGGTATCAAAAGTACTAAATAGGCTTTCTGATATGATACCTGAATTTAGTTCATCTTGAAAATCAACGCCAATATCAAATAAATGGACCCCATCGACTTTTTCTTGTGGATCGGCTAAATCCTTATACCAATTATATACTTCGTCCCATGATTGGCTTGATGAAAAGTATATACTCGGTATAATATCCTCAATAGAAGGCATTGCATATTCTATATCAATAGCTGGTATATCTTTCTTTATCCAAATATAAGTAAGATTTTCATCATCTTCAGTTATAACAGGTTCTATATCGCAGTTATTGGGTTTCCAATTGATATTTACGTCTTTTGGAACTCTCAAAACGCACTTTGCATTAATTATGGGTTCATCACCCTGAAAGGTCATTCCACCCCATAACCAAGATTTTTCGTTTTCATCAATTGCATCTTCCACTGTTGCCTTATATTCAATGATCGCCCCCGGCTCCAAAGCAGGCATATTTACTATCTTTAACATCACGTCAGAATAAAGATTATAATCCGCCAAACCGGGCATTGTTATATCATGAAAGGCATCTTCTTCTGCCTCAATCTCTGTTCCATCGGGTAGTATGGTTCTGGCCATATTTACGCCTATATTTTGATAGGTTGCGTTGAAAGGAAAGGCAAGTTCGCCATATTGAGCAATCCCCCTGTCATTTAGAATTTTAATTATCCAATGAACTGTATAACGAATAGAACCGCCTTTTGTTACCTCATAACTTAGTTTATTTAAGAGAATCACTGCACCATCATTTGGGTATTGGCTTGCATCTGGAGCATTTGCGATTATTTGTTGAACATCGTCCTTTACAATATCCACTGGCTCAACATAATAAATACCCGCCTGCTGAAGTGCATCAATTCTTTGTATTGCATAGTTATTTGTTGGATCAATCTTTAATGTTTTTTTATAGGCAATATAAGCATCAAGGTATTTCCCCATAGCTTCATATATTTCACCTATGCGATTTTGTGCAACTGTATCAGTCGGAAAATGCTTTATTGTCTTGCTATATTCCTCTATTGCGCTTTCATAATTGCCTTGATCTTTATATAAAAGACCTAAATAGCTATGAACGTTTCTACTTTCAGGGTCATCCATCTCTGGATCAAGATTAATAGCCTTTAATAAAACACTTTTGGCATCTTCTATACGTCCAGCCATTTTATATGCAAGCCCCAGATGACCCAAAGCATATATATTATTTGAATCAATTTTAAGAGAGGCCTCGAGTTCATTTATAGCTTCATTCCATTTATTTTCATTGCTATATATAAAACCTCTATAATTATGCGCATGTATGTAGTTAGGATCAATTTTGAGAATTTCTGAAAACTCATTTAATGCAAGGTCGTTTTTGCCTAGTTTGAAGTATGTTTCTGCTAATTTTCTGCGAATTTCAATCGCCTTTGATGCTTTCTTTAAGGCATTCGAATATGATTCCACAGCCATATCATATCTGTTTTCATTTAAAAAAGCGTCCCCCTCTTGTTCATAAAAACTAGCTTCTTTTGGTGGCAATGGCTCAAGTTGAGAGGTTTGCCATATAGAACAGCCTGATAATATAAGAATAAATATGGATAATGATACAATTTTTAAGATTATCTTCATATAAAAAACTCCTTATTCGTGGTTATTACGTTTAAATAGATTCTATCATCAAAAGATATAAACGTCAATATAAACAGAAGTAATGGACACTGTATTAATCTATCTAAAAAAGATAAAAATAAAACTTGCAATTATAATATATATTTGGTATAATATACAACTGTTGTATATGCAACTAAAATATATAGAACAATATTTATAAAAAAGGATTTGCCTATGAGTAATGAATACAATCCAGAACAATCACTATTCTCTCTAATCAGAAAGACATCAAAAGCTTTTCGTGAAAAGGTGAATCAAAATTTTGCCAAAGAAGGGCATGATGTTACAGGCGAACAATGGAGAATACTATGGTGTCTATGGGGCAAAGATGGACAGAAACAGCAAGACCTTGCTGATGTCGTTCATAGAGATAAGACTTGCATTACTCGCATAGTCGATTCTATGGAAAAGCGTGATTTAGTTGTCCGTATCCCTGACCGATTGGACCGTAGGCAAAACCTTATCTATTTGACAAATAAGGGCAAGAGATTACAAGAAGACCTGATGAGAATATTTGACAAAACTTCATTGGAAGCCCAAAATGGCATTAATTCAGAAGAATTAGATACTTTTAAGAAAGTCCTGATGAAAATCCTTCAAAATCTTACAGGTATCTAATTATTATCAAAGATAGTTGAATATACATCTGTTTATATATCAACTTTATATTATGAAAAATGGTAACAAATCTACAAAAGGTGGGAAAGTGTCAAAGCGATCTAGCATCTGGCAAAGATGGCTTACAAAGTGGCTCAAATCAAGGCTAAGAAAAGATTCAATTGAAAACCGCACCTATATCATACAGGCCTTAGGAAAAGTTGGTGATGAAAGTGCCTTCCCAATAATCCTTGATTTTGCACATAGCGAAAATAGCACTATACGCCGTTTTGCTATATCTGCTTTGGCTGATCTCAAAGATGACCGCACTATTGATGCTTTAATTGAGGCTTTGAATGATTCGGAGAATGATATAAAAGCTACTGCTGTCATAGCATTGGGGTTTCTTGATGATAAAAAAGCTGAATTTCCTTTGATAGAATTACTTAAAGACAGTGATAACTCTGTTCGTTCACAAGCAGTAATAGCTCTTGGGCGCCTCAGATCAACTCAGGCACTTCCTATACTTGAGCAAATGGAAAATACAGAGCCAAATGAATGGATACGCCGATATATAAGTGAGGCAATCCTAGAAATAAAAGGGGGCATATATTCGTGAAAAAAATAATAATAATCGTAAGTGTCATAATATTGCTAGGTATAGCAGGATTGGTTATTGGTCTAACAACCAACCATAATAAAAAAGATAATGCAATTCCTTTGAAAACAGAGACAGTCAAAAAAGGTGATTTTGTCATCAAAATTAACGCTTCTGGAAACCTAGAATCACTACTTACCGTTGATGTAAAATCAAATGTGGAAGGTGAAATTTACAAGCTTTATGTAAAAGATGGCGAACATGTAGAAAAGGGTCAAGTTCTGATTAAAATAAATGATGAACAGATCAGAGAAGATATGAAACAAGCAGAAGCTAATGTAGCCGCCGCAAAAGCACAATATGAACAATCAGCACGATCTCTTGAGATCAAGAAAAAACAGTTAGATAGCGACCTTCAACAACAACGCGATGCAGTTATACAAGCGCAAACAGCATATAATGTAGCTAAAGCAACAACTTTACAACAAATTTCCCAACAAGAAACCGAGATTCAAAATACTAAGGATTCTATGGAACAGGATATTATTGCATTACGTCAAGCTGAAATTTCATTACGGCAAGCAGAAATTACATTAAGCGATGTTAAGCAAGCAGAAGAAGCAGCAAAGGTTGACTTAACAAATGCAGAAGCTGAACTCAAAAGAACTCAAGATTTATACGAAAAAAAGTATGTCCCCAAGAAATCATTGGAAAATGCACAGACATCTTTTGCAAATGCCAGCTCTCGTTATGAATCAGCAAGAAAAAAAGTTTTATCTCAAGAAGAAACGATAAAATCACAACAAGAAGCAGTTGATATGCGTAAAAATGCTGTCCAAATGCGAAGAACAACTCTTGCCTTTGAAGAACAAAATCTTAAATTAATAAAGCAAACTCGTATTGCTCAAGAAGAACAAGCATTAACTCAGCTAAAAATTGCACAAACTCGTCTAAAACAACTTGAGGAAAATATTAATGATGAAAAAGACATAAGTAAGCTCTCAATTGAGAGTGCAAAAGCAAACCTGTTAAGGGCGCAAAGTACGCTAAATAATCAAAAAGAACGTTTGGGTTGGACTACAATTATTGCTCCGATGTCTGGGACGGTGATCGGACTTGAGATTGAGGAAGGCGAAATTATAACATCAGGGAGATCTGCATTTTCACAAAGTCCTCCAATAATGAAGATCGTTGATCTTTCTCAAATGATAGTCAAAACATCAATAAACGAAGTAGATATGGAAAAACTTGCTGTTGGACAAAAAACTGACATTAGAACTCGTGCTTATCCAAATAAAGTTTATCGTGGAGAAGTCAAAAAAATAGCACCAAATGGACAATCACGTGATAATATCATTTACTTTCAGGTTGAAATAGGAGTCCTTGATTCACCAAAGGAGTTACGCCCCGGGATGACTGCGGATGTTGATATTGTCGTATTTGAGAAGAAGGATTGCCTGTTATTGCCTATCGAAGCTGTCAAATCCGAGCAAATTTCATCTGCATTATTGGATATTCCCAAAAATGATGAATCAAAATTTAAGGTCGGGCAGGCTGTTTCAATTGATATGGGAAAAGGAGATATACCGGGCAAAGTAACCAAAATATCATCTGATAGCGCTGAAAAGAATGTAGAAATTGCCCTAGATGCTGGAAAAAAGCGGATACGTCCCGGCAAAACAACCGTTAAAGTTACTTTTGATGGAAAATCTCTGATGGATATTCCAGCAGATATAAAATCAGGAAAAGAAAGCTATGTTATGCTAATGCCCAAAGGAAAAGAAAAAACAAATGGTGAAAAAGATAATACAATAAAAGGTATCAGAACAGTAATCGAAACAGGTGGGCAAAATGATTCAGAAATAGAAATACTAAGCGGATTAAATTCGGGAGATCAGGTTATTATAGAACCTCCGAAAGTTCAGGAACAAGGACAACAAGAAAGACGGCGAAGATAGGGGTATAAAATGAATCTGATTGAAAGCCTTATTTCTGGAGTTCAGTCACTAATTAGCCATAAGATGAGAACTCTTTTGACATTACTTGGTGTGGTTATAGGTGTTGCCGCAGTTATCGGTATGGTTTCTATCGGCGATGGTGCAAAAACAATCATCATGGAAGACTCAGAGAAGATCGGCGGTGCAACAATGATACGCTATCGACGCGCACGCCATATCTTCGTTAACAATAGATGGGTTCGTAACAACAGCGAAGAAAATTTTGATTATGATGATGCACTAGCAATAGAAGAACAATGCCCTTCTGTTAAATTTGTGCTACCATCAATCAACCAACGATGGGGTATGAGACTAAGTAGCGGGGCTGGGCTAAATATGCGTGAGATGTATTCCGGTTATCAAGCTGTAACTCCAGATTTTCAAAAAGCGATGAAATGGACATCTGAAACAGGTAGATTTATTACTGATGCTGATGTTCAATATGCTACATCTGTCTGTGTTTTGGGTAAAAGTGTCGTAACGGAACTATATGGTGAAGAGGACCCTATTGGACAGGAAATAAGAATACAGGGAAAACGATTCACTGTTATTGGTGTTATGCAAGAACGAGGGCGTAGTCTAAGATTTGGATTTAACCTTGATGAAACTGTTTTCATACCAATTACAACTGCACAACAGAGATTTACTGGTAATAATTACATTAATTCATTATCTGTGCAGGCAAAAAGCATCGATCATGTTCCAAAAGCTATGGCAGAGGTTACTGAACTTCTCAAAAGCAGACATCGTGGGGAGCAGTTTTTTGATACTCGTGATGTTGCAAGTGGTCTAGACCTTGTATTAAAGATCAACAAAATTATAAAGATATTATTAACTGGTGTCGCCGGTTTTTCGCTTATAATCGGTGGTATTGGGATAATGAATATAATGCTTGTTTCTGTTGCTGAACGCACTCGTGAGATCGGTTTAAGAAAAGCTATTGGTGCAAGACCGAGAGACATTCTAATACAATTCCTGATAGAAGCGGTTCTTTTATGTTCATTTGGAGGACTTTTAGGGCTAATGTTGGGATTTGGATTTGGCTCAGGGGTTGCATGGATAGTAACAAGCTTTATAACAAAGACAATAAGCTGGCCTTCGACTTTACCTGTCTTTTGGGCGTTAGTTTCAATAGTCTTTTCCGCTGCTATAGGTATATTTTTTGGGCTTTATCCAGCGGTAAGGGCTTCTCGTTTAGCTCCTGTTGTTGCTCTTAGAATGGAGTAAAGATCTGATATGAATTTCATTGATGGCTTGTTAATTGGTCTTGCTGGTCTGCGCAAACATCCTATGCGCGCTTTTCTTACTATTCTTGGAATTGTTATCGGCGTAGGCGCTGTTGTCGCTGTTGTCGCCATTGGAGATGGTGCGCGTATAATGACATTAGCAGAAATTCAGCAAACTGGCGGAACAAATATTGTCGAAATATATCGTAACCAATGGTCAAGGAGCAGTCGTGGAGGAACTCTTGCGCAAACTGCACAAGAGGCAATTCGATCAAGATGGCAGTATAATAGGGCAGAAGATTTAGAATATCCTGATGTGCTTGCTTTGGAAGAAGGTTCTGAATACATTGTGCAGGCAGTCGCAGAAGTCGATAGTGGAGACGTAAGTGCGATGCGTGAAGGTAATACAAAAGATTCACGACTGGTCGGAGCATCATTAGGTTATCAGAGGTCTCATAACTGGTTTGTTACAGAAGGACGATTTATAAATGAAACTGAACTGGATGATGGGGCGTTAGTTGCTGTGATTGGCTCGCAATTGGCGATAGATCTGTTTGGCAAAACAGACCCAATAGGGCAACTTATACGCGCACAAAGATTTCGTCAGCGATGGGGCGACTCATTTGACATCCAATTAAAAGTGATTGGTGTTATGGAAATGAAGGGCGATGTCGGGGCGACAGAGGGTTGGGACGATTCTATAATAATACCATTATCTACATATCAACAGAGAATATCAGGAAAAAAGGATGTTGCTAGGATTCGTGCAGAAGTTTCTGCCGTCGAGCATCTAAAACAGGCAGTTCTTGATATAGAATATATTCTCGGCAAACAACACCCAGGACCAGAAAACCAATATGAAATATGGATGGCAGTAGAAGAATTGGCAACCGCAGAACGGGTTGGACTCATAATGAAATTAATGCTTGGAGGAATCGCTAGTATCGCACTTCTTGTTGCTGGCATCGGTATTATGAATATTATGTTGATCTCTGTTACGGAACGCACAAAGGAAATAGGTTTAAGGAAAGCAATCGGCGCAAAAAGTCGGGACATCCTTGCTCAATTTTTGGTAGAATCCGCAACGTTAAGTATTGGTGGAGGTATTCTTGGCATATTTGTAGGATTCTTTCTTGCCCGTATTACAGCTAATCTCATATCGAAATTAGTTTGGGAGAATACACAGTGGCCTGTCGCTTTTTCACCTGTTTCGGCGATTATTGCTTTTGCTGTTGCTGTCGGGGTTGGTATTTTCTTTGGTCTTTATCCAGCGAGAAAGGCAGCAAAAATGACACCTATCGAGGCTTTAAGACGTGATTAATGAAAAAGAAAAAATTGTTATTGATGCCAATAACCTAACAAAAACATATCGTATGGGCAAAATTGAAGTAAACGCCCTAAGAGGAGTGAGTCTAACAGTTAATAAAGGTGAATTTGTTTCTATTATGGGACCTTCTGGGTCTGGAAAATCATCTTTGATGGATATTTTGGGTTGTTTATCCAAGCCAACGGATGGTTCTTACAAGCTTGATGGTGAGGAAATATCTAAACTATCAGAAAACAGCCTTGCATTGATAAGAAATCGCAAAATAGGTTTTGTTTTTCAGGCATATAATCTGCTTCCACGCACAACCGCCTTGCGAAATGTTGAATTACCGATGATATATGCTAGGGTCCCACGACGAGAAAGACGACAACGCGCCCTTTACGCCCTTGAGGTTGTTGGGCTAGCTGATAGAATACATCACAAACCTAATGAAATGTCAGGTGGTCAACAGCAGAGAGTTGCTATTGCTCGATCAATCGTTAATAATCCGTCAATCTTTTTTGCAGATGAGCCAACTGGGAATTTAGATACAAAATCTAGCGAAGAGGTAATGAAAGTGTTTCAACAGCTAAGTGAAGCTGGAAACACAATTTTGATGGTTACTCATGAAAACGATATTGCTGCATATTCACAACGGATTATAAGGCTTCGTGATGGCTTAATAGAATCAGATGAAAAAATTAAATAGCCAATATCTTATCTGAAAATTAAGGAGATAAAAAAATGACATCAGGATCATCAGAGGAAAACTTAGGTCCCAAGCAAGAATTGCCTAGAAAACTCGAGGATGAACTTGGTAAAATAACAGAAATAGGAGAAAAAATCTGCATTGCAGTTTCCAGCGATATGAATATCGATGGCGATTTCGAAGACTGCTGGTTTCTGGCAACAGACAAGCGTTTACTTACCTTTAGTGGAAACCATAGCAAGCATCCAAAACTTCTACATGAATTATCCATAAGCGAAATAGAAGACATTAAAATCAAAAATCTTGTCGGAAACGGCATTATAGAAATAAAGACTCCCTCCAAGACAATAGAGCTACTGAGATTTTCAAAAACCGCCTATCGTGAGAACCAAATTGACGCAATACCTAAAGCTATAGACCGTCTAAGAGAAATGAATGGACTAAAGGCTATAAAACGAAGGGAATTTGATTTTGGCGGAGAACATGGCTTACCAAGCGAGCAGAGATGCCCCAAATGCGGTAGATTTATGAATAGGGGCGTTTGTAGGCACTGCCTTGACAAAAGGACACTATTAGCAAGGCTTTTTGCTTATCTCAAGCCATATTGGTTTGTTGCTCTTATCGCTTTTATTATTTCCTTAGCAACCGCTGGTATTGACCTCGTTCCACAAATAATATCAAAATACATTATGGATACGGTATTTGTGCCAGCTGTTACAGCCCTCGAAGAAGCCAGAAAGTCTGCTATTACTTATGTCCCTGATCCTGCTCTATTTCCAAGACTTGCTTTATTTATTTTAGCTTCTTTGGGTATCCATTTTGCAAATACAGGCATGGGAACTGGGCGAAATTATATGATGCGATGGCTTGGAAATAAGGTTATATATGATCTGCGAACATCGGCTTATTCCCATCTACAAAAGCTTTCCCTGACGTTTTATAATCAAAAAGACACAGGAAGGCTTATGTCCAGAATCTCACAAGATACAGAAAGATTGCAGGATTTTATCGTCAATAGTATTCAAGAATTTGTAATGGATATATTTATGTTAGTGGGGATGAGCATCATTTTATTTAGCACGAATTGGAAACTTTCTGCGATTACGCTTTTTCCACTCCCAGTAATAGCTATCGCTTCTGTCGTATTCGGCAAAAAAATGCACTCTGTATTTCACAAGGTTATGGCACAAATGGCTAATATATCTGCGATATTAGCTGATACAATACCCGGCGTTAGAGTTGTAAAAGCATTTACAGCAGAAGAAAGAGAAGTAAACAGATTTAATGATGAAAATCAAGGCTATTTTATTACAAGTATGCGCGCTGCAAAACTTAGTACTATATACTTTCCTGTTATGGGGGTTGCCACTTTTATTGGAGGAATTGTCGTTCAATTCTTCGGTGGGAGAGAGATAATTTATGGAAATATGAGCATGGGAGAATTAACTCTTTTTATGGGTTATCTTTGGAGATTTTACGGGCCTATACAAGGATTTACAAGATTCAACCACATGATTCAAAGGTCGTCTGCGGCAGCGGAGAGAGTCTTTGAAATAATGGATGCTGACCCTGATGTTTTCGATAAAGATGATGCGATTGAGCTTGGTGAAATAAAAGGCGATATTGAGTTTAATAATGTAGTTTTTAGCTACGATGGTGAACATAATGCTCTAAATGGGGTTAGTTTTAAGATAAAAGCAGGACAAATGGTAGGGCTTTCGGGTCCAAGTGGTGCAGGTAAAACCACTATAATCAACTTGTTAGGTAGATTTTATGATGTCAATGAAGGCTCTGTTAAGGTTGATGGATATGATGTTAGAGATGTTAAAATAAGAACATTGAGAGAGCAAATCAGCGTTGTTCTACAAGAGCCTTTTCTTTTTCAAGGCAGTATTGCAGAGAATATCGCCTATGGCAAGCCCGGTGCATCAAAAGCTGAAATAATATCAGCAGCAAAAGCTGCAAATGCACATGACTTTATCATGAATTTTCCCGATAAATATGATACAATAGTCGGAGAACGAGGCGCAAGGCTTTCTGGTGGTGAAAAACAGCGTATATCAATAGCTAGGGCGATATTGAAAAATCCAAGAATACTTATCCTTGATGAGGCGACATCATCTGTTGATACCGCAACGGAATCCTTAATACAATCTGCAATTGAGCATCTAGTTGAGGGAAGGACAACATTTGCGATTGCTCATAGGCTTTCTACGCTTCGCAAGGCTGATAAACTCATTATCCTTGATAAAGGTGAAGTTATTGAGCAGGGGACACATGACGAATTGATCGATAATAATGGCTTATATAAAAAACTTGTTGATATGCAATCTGAACTCTCAAAAATAAAAGTCATATAAACAACAATTTACAAAAAGGTGATATTTATGGAACTAAAAGGAAAAGTTGCACTCATAACAGGCGGAGGGACAGGTATAGGCAGAGCTATTGCATTGTCTTTTGCAAGAGAAGGGGCTTCTGTTGCTATAAATTATTCACGTTCAGAGAAAGATGCAGACTCAACTGTTCAGGATATTAATAATTTAGGTGTTTCTGCGATGTCTATTAAAGCTGATGTTTCAAATGATTCTCAGGTTCGGGAAATGGTTGATAAGGTTGTATCTGAACTTGGCAGAATTGATATTCTTGTAAATAGCGCAGGAACGACTTTCTTTGTTAATGCAGATGATCTTGATGGTCTAACAGAAGAAATGTGGGATAAGATCCTTGATGTAAATCTTAAAGGAACTTTCTTTTGCTGTCGTGCTGTTGTGCCAGAGATGAAAAAGAATGGATGTGGCAGTATAATTAACATATCATCAATTGCAGGTATAAGCGGAGTTGGCAGTTCTATCGCTTATTCCGCATCAAAAGCAGGTGTAATCTGCCTGACAAAATCACTGGCAAGAACGCTTGCACCAGAAATAAGAGTTAATACTATTGCTCCAGGATTTGTGGATACTCGTTGGACTTCCGATTGGCCAGAATATAAGGAAATGCACGAAAAAGCGACTCCAATGAGGCGTGTTGCAAATGCGGAAGATGTCGCTGTATCTGCAATGTATCTAGTCCATTCTGACTTTGTCACAGGTCAAGTTATTATTGTTGATGGTGGAAGAATTATGTAATGATCAACCAGATTTTATTATAAATATCATTATTGAATCAAATTTAGAACAAGTTCTGATTTTGGGAATGGTAAAGGTTTAATTACCAATACTTAAAGGCGTAGGTTGGTATATTTAATATAATTCCTATTAGACTCCAAATACTCCCTATGATAAATTCACCTAAAATTAGACCTATGAATAGTGGGATCGTCTGTCGATAAAGCCTAACTCCACCATATTTCAATACATTTTTCTTTATCAGCCAACTAAGCATTAATGATGCCCATAACCATTGCATTGAATAATCATCAGCAAAGGCATAACCAAGCGGATGCAAATTCCACCATAATAACCTTGATCTTAATATAAGCAAAACTATTGTGAAAATTAATCCCAATACCATTGCACTGATTGCCGGAAAATTTGCTCCTATTGGATAAAAAATCCAGTTCTGCAAACGTATAAAAGGCTCCCTTCCAAATGCAGAAACCGCATACCCAGAAATCTTGGCGGAGGCACCTAATCTATAAAAACCATCCATCAATATCCAAATTGCAGATATAATACCAACAAATCCACCGATTATTGTCGCTAAAAACATTCGCCCATCACCCATGCCTAGCTGATCTGACATTTTAAATCCCTCTAATGAATGAGGCATTGGATGTGAACGATAGGCACGATTGAATGAATAGAATAACGAAAACATACTGAGATTATTTGGTCTTATCTGTCTTGTTCCCAATGTAGTTGTTATAACAACGCTTGGGTCCATCATGTGTAGATCATGTGCAGGAGCGCCAAGTTCTGCACGCATCCTTGTTATCGCCAGAGATAGCAAGAAATAAATACCAAAAAATCCTATTATTGCCCATACAGACATTCCGGCGATCAGGCAAAATGCAAAAATGTATAGCCAACCTAAAATGATCCCACCAAAAGCAAGGCGATACAGCTTATTTTCATCTTTTTCATCACTTTTTTTCCCTAATATTCCTCTAAAAATATTCCCAAAATGCTTTCTGCTTACATATATCGCAAAAAAGCATATTCCCATGTAAGCCCCAAAGGATTGTTCTCGTATAAATGGAAATCCAGAGTATCCTTGTATTCCAATAATACTTGCAATCATTCGCTGAAATTTCGTAAAGAAAAAGAAGAACCAACAAGAAAATGCAAGATCTACAGGTATGAGATAACCCAATCCAACTGCAAATGGAAATATCGCCACAGTCATCCAACCAATTGCGTTCCAAGGCTTTGCTATAAAGAGTCCGCCAAGTTGATATTTTATGATGAAAAGGGGAAACGATGGCAAAAGATATGCAATTCCATTATAAATGTCAATCAGACCAGAGATAGCAAAACCTATCCAAAACATCTTATCAATAAAGAGATTTATCCTAACAGAGCCAGTTATTGACATTGGTATCTGTGTAATTGGATAGGTAAGACGTTCTTTGTCTATCCATTGTTTCTTTATTAAAATATTGGTGCAAAACATGATCAGAAGAAGAACCATCAACAGTATTGACCAGTTAAGTAAAGGAAATATCCACGTTTTCAAGTTCTCCATTGTATAGAATGTAGATTCGCCATCATAAAATCCGCGCAAGACATTCTTATTAGATACCGTTAGCCAATCAGGCAGATATTGATGAAAATAGCTCTCCCATTCATTTTCCGGAGTAGCAAACCAAAAAGCATGACCAAGCATAGGAATTAACACTTGTATCATATCTGTTCCCGCAACTCCTGTGCTGATTGAGAGCATAATATATATGGTAATTATTTCTTCTCTGCTAAAAAACGGCTTTGAAAATAGTCGCTTCCATATATAGCTAAATGTTATCAATAACATCGTTACAAAGACGACATTGAAAAATATCGATAGGCAAGTTGTATAGTGCGCACCTCCATAAGATGACCCTCCACCACCTACATTTCCACTCATAACTTCCATTCGCATAACCCAATATGTCACAAGCGGAATTAAAATAACGCCTATTAATCCCGATCTCTTTGTTAGTCCATGTTTTTTATTTATTGTCATATATTTCCTCAATTTTAATGAGCATATCGATAGCTGTTTGACTAATGAGGGAATTATATAAAATCAAATATTATATTTCAATGGCTTGATTGTTCTTTATTGATAATATTTTATTTTAATGAGTTTTTTGCTATAATGCCATCAGTTATATAACTTTTTCAAAGAAAATTTGAATGATAGGAGATTAACCACTCATGACAGAAAAAGATAAAGAAATTATAAGGAATCTTGCAAAGAGAGTAGCAGAGATCGCCGATCTGCCTATTATGGAAGAACGCAAAGAGATATGGAAACGCCATCATAACCTTGAAAGAGTTAGACCAATGCTTTTAATCTTTCCAGAAAACTCATGGCACGAGTTAATAACATCCTTAGAGTGTGAAGATCAACTCGCCAAAAGTATAGAATGGAGTCTTAAAACAAAGATATATTATTATGAAAACATTCATGATGACACAGTAATAGAGAAAACATATATTGTTAACAAAGCTGTCTGGAATACAGGTTGGGGATTGCAACCAACTTTTGTTCCTAGTAGCAAGCAATCAGGCGCAGGCAAATTTTATCCTGTCATAGAATCTGCAGATGACCTAAAAAAGCTAAAATTTCCAGAAGTCATTTATGATGAGGATTCTTCCCTTTTGCGTTTTGAACAAACTCAGGAACTTATCGGTGATATACTTGATGTTAAGTTAAAAGGTATGAGAACGATCTCATTTCATCTAATGAATCTTTATTCTAAATTACGTGGTCTCGATCAAGTAATGATTGATATGCACGAGAATCCAAAGATGTTACATGATGCCATGTCTTTCATAGAGGAAGGTCATCAACGCATAATAAATCAATACATTGATCTTAATTTACTTAGCCTTAATGATGACGATGCTTGGATATATCCCGGTGGAAATGGCTATTCCTATGAGTTGCCGCAAAAAAACTATGATCCTGAGCATATTAAACCATTAGATATGTGGGCAACTGCTGAGGCTCAAGAACTTACGCTTGTGTCGCCAGAGATGCAGTGGGAATTTGCTATTCAATACGAAAAGAGGTTACTGGAAAGATTTGGTCTTGCGGTATATGGCTGTTGTGAGGATTTAACAAAAAAGCTAGATTATGTTTTTAGAATAGAAAATCTTCGTCAGGTTAACATATCCCCATTTGCGGATGTCGATCTATGTGCAAAGGATTTTCCCAAGAAATATATCTTTTCATGGAAACCGCATCCATCACAGTTAGTCGGTGATTTCAATATTAAATACATAAGAGAAAATATAAAACATGCCCTTGATGTTACAAAAGACCTTGTTTTTGAGATTGTCTTAAAAGATACGCATACATGCGAGAACCATCCAGAGAGATTTACAATATGGTCAGATATTGCGCGTGAACTAATCGAACAATATTAATCACATATAAAGTTGCAAGCGATTAAATATCATAAGCAAACCATACATAGATGCAGACAATACAATTGCGCATCTGATACCTGCAATAAGAGGATTGCCAGAGATCCTGAAAAATCTCGAAACAGAATCTGTTTGATCTTTTGTCATAAGTTCGCTTGAAACTCCTATAATGTATGGTGATAAAAGAAAAGTAATAAAGAATGCAAGAGGGACATACATAGGCACAGGTCCTATGGATGGCATCGGCTTTAGATCTGCACCAACACTCCATACCCATTGACGAGACCTGTCTCCCAAGTATATCAATATTAGACCCAATAAGAACGCTATTACGCCTGTTACCAAAGACGGTATATAAAACCTGCTAAAACTCGACCGAAGTCTTTGATAAGTATACATCATAGCTGAAATAAAGAACATCCAAAACAAAACAACGCTTAAAGGTGTTGACAGTAACACAAGGTCGCTATTTTTTCTAAGGTATGTAACGATACTAACCTCAACAAATAAAGTCTCTAGAAATGTCATAAGCACACCCACGATTCCACCAACAATCAGACTTTTGACTAATCTTTTAGTAGAATCACTTTTTATGCCCCAATATGTCATAACTCCAAGCGTTGTAATGTCGGCAAGATACAATAAGATCACCGAACCAAAGGCAATATTTATGAGAGAGAGCAAGATAAAAAAGATACACACACCGACAATAATAAGGTCTGTTCGGTTGATATATTTTAATTCCATACTTTATATCTCCGTTTAGATCGTAATACACTTTTTTTGACAGATTTTTTTTATCTTCTCTATGCCACCACCAACACGTTTACCGTGACGGAATATTCCAAATATATGTTGGTATACAACACGCCTAGATATTCCTAATGCTTGGGCGACTTCATCGTGAGTCCTATCATAAAGAAAGTGCATTATGATACAATTTTTTTGCATATCGGTCAAATCGTTTTCGATGATCTCCATTATAAGAGGTAAGATTTTACTTTTATTATCTTCTTTTATGTAACGTTGTTCTTGTTCTTCTTTTGTTTCATACCAGAGGGCATCTTCTTGTGAAAAGCTGTCTATTATCTCTGGATTAATACTTATTTCCCAAAATTGGGGATCAAATTTAGACATTGAAGGCTTCTCCTTATAAACAACAGCCTCCATGCCCACTTTAAAGCAAAAAAGCCGTAGGAAACAAGATCACCTACGGCTTTATATATTCTTAAACCCAAATTAAGAATCTATAAAGGCAGTGGGCATGGCAATATTTTCCCTAAACATATTTATCCTGTAGCAATGAATCTTTCTTGCTAACAAAGATATGAATGTAAATCTATCGATTTCCATGCTCTGATCACCACCCTCTGATTCTCATTTAAGTAATGCTCCTATTGACTTTATAATGTAAATTATCTAACTCTATATATACTATAAATCATATTGACATATTTGTCAAATAGAATCTCAAAACTATTGTTTAAGTTTTCCCCATTGTGTTGTTAGTTTATCAATTCTTTCGACAGCAAGCCCACTGGTTGCCAATTTTACGAGTTCAGCCTCAGACAAAGTTCTATTATAGATCATAACCTCATCCATAATACCTTTGACATGACGACCGGGTCCACAACATTGATCCCATCCGAATTTTAGGTTATCTGCGATAGTCTGTTCTAGGTGATCAATTTTATTTACGGCTGATTGCATTTTTTTTGCGTCTGTATATATATAAGAAACTGCTCGATCTTTTGCAATAGTTATCGCAAACATAGTCCATTCGTCCTGAGGAATTTGAGGTCCTTGCTTCCAGCCCCAAGTTTTATCTGAATTGTTATTCCAAACATAGCTTAAGGTATCTGCATCAGTAAATCCTATCCAAAAGCTCATAGGGTCATTTCTGGAACACATGAGTCCTGCCCAAGCATCTTGTCGCCAACCTTTTAGCCATGCGGTAGCGGTTAAGTCTATTGTAGTTAGTTCAAAGTTAGATATTACAACATGCCCAGTAACACCATCAAGCTCAACAGCACCTTTAACCCTACCATTTTTAATCCATTTTGCTCCACCCTCAAGTTTACCTTCGCTTTTGCCTACCATATCTTTGCCATTTTCATCTAATGGCCAATATCCTACAAGACCTTTCGTTAGGTCTTGTGCTTTAATTGAAATAACACCTAATCCAAAAAACAAACAAACAATCACACCAAGAAATATTATTTTTTTCATATCAAACCTCCAAGTCATGTTATCTGATTTATTTATAACATTTATGAAGGTAGTATAAAAATTTTTTTAATAAATGTCAAACAAAAAATCAAAGGGCTACGTTTCAAAATGAAACATAGCCCCGACTTTGACGAAATCGTCAAGGATGGCTTAGAAACCTAATAGCTAGGTTTCCAACCACCTCGGTGATTTGAACATTTATCACCACCCCCTTCTTAGTCAATGATATGGTAAAGTCTCAACTGCTGGAGCATCGGATCGTTGACCTTTACCATAGTATACCCATTTTGGATGCACTTTTTGGGGGATGATGTAAGAATTTATTTTATTTTAATCTCTCCCCAAAGGGTTGCAGATTTATCTTTGCTTGTAACAGATGAGGAAGCTGACATCATAGTTTCATACAAGGACATCATCTCGTTTTCTGTCAAAACAGAACTAAAATAGGCAAAGTCATCAATAGCACCTTTGAACCAATCGTCTCTCTGTTGCCATGTTCCAAGCGATAAATTATAATTTGCTCCTTTGCCTGCTGGTGGAGGATTCGGTGTTCCAGCTACAGGTCCTAACTTATCAGGATAGTCTTTGGAAATTACTTTTTTCCCGTTGACATATCCAATCATTGTCAATCCGTCATAAGTCCAACCCAGTTGATACCATTCATTATCTTTTATGGCAATGTTTGCGTTATCACGCATCTGACCAGCACCACCGCCACCGACAGCAACGGGATCATAAATACGCCATACAACAGCATTATCTTTCCATTCTGCTGGTTTATTCTCTGTCTCAAGATACCAAAGATTGCTTCTTTCGCATATAGCCTGCCAGCCGTTTTTTGGATAAAGCTTTACCCATAAAACACAGCTTGCTGTTGCAGTATCAAATGGTGAGCCAATCGGTGCTGGTATATCAAGAAAACTTCCGTTGAATTGATCTGAATCAATTGTTAGGGCTTTTCCTCCATTAACGCCATCTGTCCAACCAAAAGCCTTTGCATCGCCAACTTCTGCACCATCAAGTTTTTTGGGTCCAATATCCTTATAATCGCCTTCCAATGGATAATAAGCAATAAGGCCCGACATCGCCTTTATTTTGGCAGTTAGGGCATCTTGATCAGCAATAGCAATACCTGTTATCATAATACAACAAACCGCAAGAGCAATAGCAAAACGTAACTTCATTGAATTTACCCCTTTCAGTAAATATACTGCTTTAATGCAATATATGTTAAAATAACGAAAGCATGTGTATAATACAACATGCCCGAACTAAAAAGCTATTTTGATTTAATAAAACTCCAAGTTGATGTCAATTTGTCTTTTGAATTTACTTCTGCACCCAAATCTATAAGTTCGATATTGTCAAAATAACATCCTTGTTGTGCAATCATCGTAAAACCAATTTTACCTCCAGAATAGCTTTTATCTTGTGCTTCAACAACAAGTTTTCCATTTGAATAAACCGAGAATTTCCCATCTTTTACAATCAACTTAAAATCAGTCAATTCATTATCTTTGTATGATGCTTCACCTTTTCTACCGATGGTATCATAATAAGGCTCATCATCGCCGAGACGTTTCTCAATCTTTGACCAAGGGGCTTTATCTGCTGCTGCACCTTCTGGATTTGCGGGATCAATCATAGTTATAAATCTGTAATGATTAGTTCTATTTTTCCAGCCCCAGATGATTCCAAGGCAATCATTATCCAACGCATAAACATCAAATTTTAGGTCAAAATTTATCCATTCTGCGAGATCATAAATAGCAAAAGTTCCCAAAGGTATAACATCAGGCGGATCTCCCCATATATTGCTTGTTTGGTTTAATGCAGAACCTTTGCCAACAGGCGAAGCCATAACTATCCAGTTTGAAGGACCTTTATCACTCAAAAGCTTTGCTGGTTCATCCATAGTAATCCAGCCGTTCATATCACCATCGTTAAAATTTTCCGATAAATTCGCTGAAAAAGAAATGCACGGTATCAATATAATCATTAATAAAGCTATACTTGCTTGCTTTATCATATAAAACTCCTAATTGGCTGATTTTAGCGAACCCCATGTTGAAACAAGCTTCCCACCAGACCCAACCGCCCCACCAAGGTCAGTGACTTTTACATTGTCAAAAAAAGCCTGCTGTGCATAAAGGGCAAAACCGATCTTTCCAGAATCATAGGTTTTATCATCTGCGGTAAGAACCTGTTTTCCGTCCATAAATACGGTCATTTTAGAACCCTTAACTTCAACGCCTATGTGTATTAGAACGCCTTGTGTATAAGATTCGGTTGATTTTGCAAGAAATTCGTAATATGGGAATTTGTCGCCATCTGCGCCCAAACGTCTTTCTATACGTCTAAAAGGTCCTCTACTGCCCGGATCGATGACCATCATATATCTATAATGATTAAGCCTATTTTTCCATCTCCAGACACAACCCATTCCGTCATTATCATTTGCAATAGTGTCAAATTCAAACATGAAATCAACAAACTCAGCTTTATCATAAATAAGATAAGTTCCAAGCGCTATTTGATCGGTAGGGTCACCCCATCTGTTTGATCCCTGAAAAACCGCTTTACCGTCAATTGGTCCATTTTTTACTTCCCAAGTTGATGGAGCTTTGTCACTCATTAGTTCATCTGGATCATCGACAACAACCCAATCATCCATCCCTTTTTCAAAATCCTCTTTGAAATTTGCCCCCATACACAAAGGAGTTATTGTCATCATCAAAGCAAAAAAAAGTATAATTATTCGCATTTTAAGTTCCTCCTATCCTATATAAATACCCTGTTTTGTTACAATTATTTTATTATAATTATGTTAATTCCTATTAAATATCAAGTTAATTATCGGTTAATAATCAATGTCAGTTTATATCTAATAAAATACAGATAAAAGCCAAAT
>Ga0067045_1028354_pt1 | contig 35693 bp, 22 predicted proteins | sample TerdegcTABiofilm_FD_59184 | JGI IMG/M metagenome (GOLD analysis project Ga0067045, IMG submission 59184) | Combined Assembly of (Gp0054472, Gp0054536) Wastewater bioreactor microbial communities from Singapore -Terephthalate degrading...
GCGCCATCATCCAGGAATGAATTATCATCGTTTTCCGATCCTGCCCACCAGTGATAGGTATTCACCGCATCAATTTCCAGAATGGCTGAACCAGTAAAAATGTGATCGCCGGCGACCGCGTCGGGAACAACTCCATCATCTTTTAACTCAACCATCGGAGCGCTCCAGTTTGGATCATAGACGCCAAGGGAATCCCATGAACCGTTGACCCAAAATGAGCGATACTGGCTATCACCACCAATTTGGATAGCAAAGATAACAGTAGCAGCCTGAGCCAAAATTTCACCGGTTCCAGTCAGAGATACAATCTTTGCACTGTTTACCGGATCGTTGCTGTTAATGATCATAGAATCAGTATAAGTAATGGCCAGAGTTGGAGCGAAAGTGACCGTGATCGTATCGCTGGCCTGTGGTGCAATTGTTCCTGGTAGAGTGGCAGTAAAAGCTGGATTCGTAAATACAATGTTGCTTACAATTAAATCCGCACTGCCATTATTATAAATGATAAAATTTCTGCTGGAATCATTTCCTACTGTTACCGTTCCAAAAGTAAGAGAGGATCCTCCACCAATAATGGGTTCTGGCGCATGATTGTCTTCACCCGGTGTTGGATAAGTCGCATGAAAATCGACTGAATTATCATTAGTATCATTCCCATCGGGATAGCGGCTCAAGCTAACTCCCGGGAACACATCAATAGTGGGACTTCCTTCTCCTCTAAAATCATCATCAGGAGAAACGGAAAAATCACCATAGCCAAGGGCATCCAGTGTATCCAGTCCCCGTCGGAGGATAACATTATCCGGGCCATTCTGCCAGTCCACATTAGCAATTTGATTATAATTGGGGACAGAAGCATCCTGAGCAACCACAAAAAGTCTGCTGGCCGGAATCACTCCTGATAAATTGATAGCACGGTAACTTGCTCCACCATTTCCATTTACTCCATCCAGAATCAAACCTGATAAATCCATGCCTGGCTTACCAAAAAGCTCCGTGAACATTCCGGTATCAGTTCCCGGACCATCATAATATACCTCGTTTATGAAGACTGGATAATTAGGTTGAGGCATTATGACGTTATCAACCCATTGATAATACATGTCCACCGAAACATTGCGAATGGCCACATAAATGGTTTGTCCTGCAAAGGCACTAAGATCATAGGTATATCTGACAGGTGAAGTAATATTTGAAGTCACCGTATCCAGGCCAATAGTAAAACTGGAAGGCTGATTATCGGTAGTAGAGACCAAGACCTGCCAGGTTTCGGGATAGGCAGAACTGCGTACCCATGAGTCAAAGGAAATGAAATCACCGGTCACTACCGGAATTGGTGGAGTTACCAGGTAATCATTATTTCCAGCAGCAGCCCAGCGAATACCAGCGACGAAATTTGTATCTCCGGGTGTTGGTACCAGGGCGTACCATCCCCATTCATAGGCATCTCCATTGGCATTGATCCGGGAAAAATTATAGGGATAAAACGGCCAATCATTGAATTCTTCAAAAGCATAACTTGCCGGATAGCCAATACCAGATACCTGGATGGTATCGGAAGGATTGCCAGGATCATCTCCGGAAATTATCAGCAAACCTTCGATAAGACCAGTAACACTAGGGGTAAAGGAAGCCTGGACAAAAAAGGTATCACCAGGGCTGACCGTTCCGCTGGTAGGACTTATTGAAAAATCAGAATTTGTCAGAATAATTGAGGAGATAGTAAGATCACTACCGCCGGTATTTGAAATAATTCCAAAGGTATTGGAAACTGTATTTCCAACTAATGTGGGAGGAGCAATGAGTTCGGAATACAGAGTATTCATAGCCGGGGTCATCGGGGTACTTCCCACCACCACATCATCAAGATACATTCCGTTTCCATCAACATCATGATGTCTAAAGGCGATAAAAACATTCTGACCCGAAAATGCGCTTAGATCAATTTTATATTCACCAAAATTGGGATTTGGGAAAGTATTGACATCATAAGCAGCTAATACCGTAGTAAAGCTAGCTACTGAAGTATCAGTAGTAGATATTCTAATTTCTAAAGAATCGGGTTGATAATTTGCAGCCCAATATTTTCGAGTCCAAAATTTGAGTGAGTCACCGGCTTCAATAGCCAATTGTGGTGTCACCAACCAATCCTCGCCTCCAGTGGTTTGCCAGGCTATTATTGCACTACCGGTACCTGAATGAACTATGGTACTGGCTCTCATCCATATAACACCGCCAAGTATGTTTTTTGTGTGCCATCCTGCTGGCGGGAAGGTCGGATTTTCAAATCCTTCATTGAGAGATATAGCTTCCGAAGTGGGATGATAACTTTTGGCATAGACACCCTGGAAATCCTGAAATTGTTTCATGGGATTATAAATGTCATTTTTTTGTTTCAGGGTCATACCAGGTCTTTCAGTAACCACCTGTGGTTTTTCGGCAGCCAGGGCCACCAGAGACAGAATGAAAACTAAAATCAAACACGATAACAAAATCCTCTGCATAAAATCACCTCATTTTTTTTGTAAGAATTTTTTAATTAAGATTGTAAAAAATTAATAAAGTTCAAAAAAGGTTATTACCTCCTTTTGCCAATAATTATCTATACCTTAAGTGGAAAAATAACAGTTGGTAGAAAGTTGATAGTCGTATAAAACTCGTTTTCATGAATCTTCAAAATATCTTCGAGAAATTAATATATACTTTATCTGATAAAAAACAAGATGTTTTTATTTCTTCATATTAATCGTTATTCTATCCCCTTTTCAAAAAATTCAGATAAAAAAATGCCGGCCTTTTTCAGACCGGCATTTTGAAAAGGAATAACTACTTATGGGATACGGGCTCTACTTCATCAGAATCATCTTATGAGCCTTCACAAAACTCCCTGCCTGTATCTGATAAATGTAGATCCCACTGGCTACCGGCGATCCGTAATTGTTCAACCCATCCCAGACCACCTGCTTATAACCAGCTTCCTGCCAGCCATTCACCAGCGTCCGAACTTCCTGGCCTAACATGTTGTAAATCTTCAGCGTCACCTGGACGTTCTCCTTCAAAGCGTACTTGATGGTGGTGGTGGGATTGAACGGGTTCGGATAGTTCTGATCCAACCCAAATTCGGTCGGGATCTCTACCATCGGACCAATTATACCCGTCGGCACATCCAATCGCGTGATACCAAAATCATCCACATACATCTCATCATTCACCGTCGCTCCAAATAGATCCGTACCATCTAACCGTAATACACTACCACCACCACTGGCTCCCAGCGTCCACTGCCAACTGTGAATCAGCATATTATTGATGTGAACCTCGGCCAGATCAGTGTTCAGATTGACAATCACCTTCACCGGGAACCAGGTATCATGCGGATAGGTGAACGGCACCGCCGTGGATGAACCACCAAACAACCGGCCCGTTCCTGGTTGATCAAAGTAGCATTCCATCGCCCATTCGTACGGATTGGGGGTAAATCCAGATAACGTATTAAAGTATCCCGCTTTCCCGGTGGGTATATACACATAGAAGGAAATCTCATACTGCCCGGTGGTCAAACTACCATAGGTCTTCACCAGGTCATTATTCTGAACAATCACCACCGAATTAACCCCACTGTGGGCATGAACGGTACTCACATAGGGATCCTCTCCGCTGCCCGGCAGGCCACTCCAGGTCGTCCAGTTCGCCGTCTGCAACGCTAATTGCATTCCAGCAGTGTAAGCCTCAAAATCATCAAAAAACAACGGTGGAATGTAAGGAACTACCGATTGAGAATTATCCGCATCATCAAATGTGAACAGGTAGGAACCACCATAACTCACTACCGTAACTGAATAGTTCGGTATTCCACCACCGACTCCACCGTTACCATATGCAGCTCTCCACTGATGCATCACCGCATATTTGTATTCGTAGGTGCCCGGATCTAACTGGACCACCGCTGTCCATTTCGTCCCCTGACGAACCATATCCAAGGCAGAAGTATTCCATCCATTAAATGAACCAGGCAAACTTATCACCCATTCATTGATCCCATTGTCACCATCTACCACCAGGGTATCGGGATACACAGGATCGGTACTGGTTACCATAAATCCAGCGCCATCATCCAGGAATGAATTATCATCGTTTTCCGATCCTGCCCACCAGTGATAGGTATTCACCGCATCAATTTCCAGGTTAACCAAACCCGTGAAAATATGATCGCCGGCGACCGCATCGGGAGCAACTCCATCATCTTTTAATTCAACCATCGGAGCGCTCCAGTTTGGATCATAGACGCCAAGGGAATCCCATGAACCGTTGACCCAGAATGAGCGATACTGGCTATCACCACCAATTTGAGCCGCTAAAATAACTGGTGCGCTGGTAACAGGTGGAAAATCTACTTTTACATAATCCATACCAAACCAGTTGCTGTGATTTCCAAAAGAACCACCAGAAGTATGATAATATCGGAACGCTAAATAGAAATCACTGCCCGGTGTTACTCCATAGTTTTCCAAATTATAAGTATACTCGGTCCACACCGTGGGACAATTGATGTAGTCAATCTGGGTAAAACTCCCCAAATTCATATCGGTAGTAGAGACCAGCACCATCACGGAATCATTCCAAATATTATCGATGTGATTTAACCAGAAGGACAATTGCATACCGGATTGATAGTCCAATAATTTAGGAGAAATTAACCATTCATCGATCAAACCCGCTGAATTTGCGGATAGATACAGATTCCGAATATAGGCGAGTCCTTCAATGACCGGCAAATTGGTTGATTGGGTAATTGCCCATCCAGCGCCTGGTACTTCATCGCCACCATCAGCATCGACCTGGATCCAGCCAGTGGGAATGTCGCCCAACAGGGTGGTGTCATTAAAGCCTTCTTCAAATGGCAGGGTGGCTGTGGGAGGCAGAACTGCAATGGTAAACACCATACTCCATTGATGCAATGTACCATTATCACCACCGGCGTCATCAGTAATTTGGAGCACCCAATCACCCATGGCCGGTAAACCACGATACTGAGCAAATCCAGGAGGATATCCTTCAGGTCGGAAGAACCCCGTAAAGGGCGCTACACCTTGAGTAATTGATATCGGCGCTTGATCATCGAAAACTGTTCCGATATAATTATCACCACTACCTCCGTTGTCTGTTGATAGTTCTAAACTAACCCCATTGGCACCGATCATAAACATATCAATATCGCCACAATAAGTATGAGTGAGTGAATCAATAATGAGTTCAATGTCGATAATTACGGAATTCGGTGGACCTACTAATGTTAACGTATCGAGAAGTGGTGGCAAAGTATTATTAATGGTGTCACTGATCAACCCACTGGTGAGCCCAACAACACTGACGGTCGATCCGCTTGGTAATCCATACACAGTTGTATGTTTTAAATCATTGGCTGGATTCTGGTCATTGATCAGAAAAGATTGAGCCATTAAGTCAATATTATCAGTGTAAGATGGAACATACGTAAACTGGATGGTATCCTTCTCTCCCGGAGCCAAGCTTACCAATATTTCGCCTACCTGCATTCCATTTTCGAACAAACGAACAGGTACGTTACTCTGAGCCAATGTACCTGCGTTTTCTACTTCTACTTCCACAATATACGAATTGCCAACAACCACAATATCCTGCTCGCAGGAAACCCAGTTTACCTGGTAATTATTCTCATATAATGGGAAAAATTCATAATAATCGTTATCGGGATAAGTTGACCCATTTCCAGAAACAGTAATCAGGCTGTCACCAAATTGAACAGCATGACTGGAAGTTAATTGAAGTCCAACCGTGCTGGTGAGAGCCGGAGTGGTGCTGGAATACATATCCACTAAATATATTTTATTCGAACTCTCTTCAAGCACGCAGGCATTATAGACGAATGAAATAAAGGGATTCCCGTATTCAAATGAGTACCAGATTATCCATAGTTGTCGGTCAGGCGCGGTTCCATATACCCGGGCAACAATCCGGTCATTTGTACCAGTAGGCGGGGCTGAAGTAAACGCATCCCACCAAACGGCTATCGTCCAATCCGGTAATTGACTGGTCGGTAAATTACGATTGGCATTTGGTAAGGCAACAGCTGCTGTATCAAAAGTAAGCAAACAGTTCTGGCTGACTTTTAGATGAGTTACTGGATATCCAAAGTATTCGAAATAAAAAGGAATTTCATAGGGTTCAGACCAGAAATTGGCTGATTGACTGGGACCAGCCAGGGTATCATAGCCTGCCAGACCGGGAGCATCGCTATCAGTTTTAATACCACGAGGATTTCCACCATCAATAACCTGGGTAACTGCATAAGTCCATTGAGGCGCAAGAGGTGCAATTTCACCATAGATCATGAATGGCATGCCTTGTTGAGTAAGGCTTCCACCATCGTTCGCCGGATTCCAGGTAGCGCTGCTTCCAATATATTGCATCGCATTGCCGGTGGTATTCTGCCCATTGATAGTGATCGGAGGAGCCCAGGGTCCAGAAGCCAGACTACCATCTGTTAACCAATCCAACCAATAGGTACCAGGCGGCAAAGTTACTCCGCAACTTGCAGTATTTTTCATAATCGGACGCGTAGTACCAGGAGTGGTCTGGCTAATCCGATAAATATTGGAAAATCTAGTATTTATCAATCGGTTCGTGGTAAGATCACCGAAAACTACTGTACTTGATGGTTCATTAGGTGGACCATTCCATATTTGATAATACAAGCCAGTGATGGTTGATGTAGTGGTTGATCCAGTCTGATAGGCAAAAAATACCAATGAATCAATCGTCCAACCCGAAGGATCTGTAATGGTAAAATCATCAGCCATATGATTGTTAGAAAGAAACTGATTTCCAAAACCCAGAGTAGTCATTCCCAATGTTGAGTTTTGTAATATACTTTCATCAGCTCCACCTGGACCGGTTCCCGGACTGTTAACCAGCGGTCCATTATCATATAAAAGGGATTCAATTGATCTCAGCGGCGCCCGGTAATTGGGATTCAATTCCTTAACTATCTGACCAGCGGCAGATTCAGCCTCATCCCTGATATTGCTCTGATCGGCCCATACCGCTGACAGGCAGAACAGAGAGATAAATAAAACGGTAAAAATAGTACGCATTTTAGCCTCCAAATTTTTTCATTCACTTTTTTTCATCATTACAATTTTTCTATTCAATTATTCCGAGCTTCTCGATACTGCTCCACGCGGGGTATCTTTGGTAGAATCAAACACCTTTGTAGTGGCAGTATTCTTCTGAGCAGCTAATTTAGCTTTCTCAATCTGGGCCAACTTGTTACGTTCGCGCAGTGTGAAGGCTTTTTGCGTTTTCAATACAACTGGTTTTTCTTGTACCGCCTGCCCATTAATGATGACGGTCCTACTGGTCATGACCTCTGGCTTTTCAATCGCTCTCATATCATCCGGGTCCTGAGCATTCACTTCATCCTGGGCCATTACGATTGTAAAAGAGAACAGAATAAATAACGACATAAAAATCATCAGTACCTTTTTCATACACCTCTCCTTGAATTAATTGATAGATTAAATGTAATTTAAAAATCTCCGATCCGATTTCCGGATCAGGGAGGAATAAATGGAATTATAGTGAACACAGTTTTATACTTTACTGAATACACACCTGGGTGGTAATCAGAAAAAATTAATGATTTGATGCGATTCTTATGTTTGTATTTTTGAAAAACGTTTTTAACTGTCACACTCACTCTTTCCTGGTAATAAAGAGGTGAACACTTTAAACGTATTAATTGGTTAAGAAAAGAAGAATAGTATCAATATGAGTGTCTTCCGGCCTCCTGCGCTGCTTGGCTTTTTTCACTGAAAAGAATATAGAATAGTAAAAAAAGATTTGCAAGAAAAATCATACAAACTTCTCATTCCTGTAAATATCGTCCTGCCATTCAAAAATTTTTAAATAAAAAATTTGGATGAGATCTCAAAATATTGGCTTTAGTGAATTCCTTCCCTTCACTTATTTACAAACCTATTATCTGATTACTGAATGATTTAAACAACTTTTTCCTGAACTTTTTACCCACTTATTTTTCCTTCAGTGTATTTGCAAACTGATGTTCTTTTCCGCTTGCCAGTTATAATTTTGGTCGTGATGTCATTTTATTTTTTACAAAGCACCGGAGAAAAATAATTCTTTCACTTTTTTAAAAGATCAGCTATTTTCTTTCATGCTCAAGAATAAAGAAATTTGGCCGGAGATAACTGCCCTCGGATTAGGATTTTTGGCTCTGGGCGTTCAAATTATTTTTATGCGTTCCCTGCTGGAAATCTATAAAGGAAATGAATTAATTATTGGTTTAATTCTGGCCGTCTGGCTTACCGGCACGGCCAGTGGTTCCTTGCTGTTTTCTCGAATTGAACATCATCACTTCTGGCAACATTTTCCAGTGGTTACTGCTTTCCCGATTATTCTTTTCAACTATTTCTTCATCCTGTTCTCCGCAAAAATTTTTGGATTCTTACCACTGGTCCCTCAGAGTTTTTTAAAAACTTTGCTGATTATCGTTTTAGCAGTCTGGCCTGCGGCGACCTTGTGTGGTGCATTATTCCCCTATTTCAGTCGCCAATATGCGGGACGAAGCACAAACCATCATTCTGCACCTATCACGACTATCTATATCTGGGAGAGCCTGGGCTCGGTAATCACGGCTCTGATGATGAATTTCATACTTTTCCATTGGTTGTTGAATTTACCAATCTTGTTAATTTGTTTACTGCTGTTCTATAGCATTCTTTTTTTGAAAAATCTGTTTCGACATTCATCGGCTAATCTTAAAATAGGCTTTGCTATATATCTCATCTTAATCGTTTTCCTTTTGATCAATATATCTAACCTGTATAAATTCGTGTATTCTCATACCCTGACCCCCTATCATCTGGAAACAGAAAAAGATACTCCTTATGGCAATATCAAAATCATTGAACTTGAAGAACAATATATCCTTCTCCAGCAAGGACTTCCAACCTTTACCTGGCCTGATCCGGCATTGGCTGAATTCCAACTCCTGCCCCCACTGTTATGCCATCCTCACCCAGAAAGTCTGTTATTGATTGGAGGACACCTCTCAGAATACTTGCCTTATCTACAAAAAATACCCAGTCTCAAAGAAATCATCTACTTGCAAAAAGATCCCTTTCTCATGCAGTTTCAGCAACGACGAACCAACGAACTCAATCAAAACCCCCAACTATCAATCACCTACCTCAGCGAGGATCCACGGAATTACCTCAGCAGAACAAAGCAAGTTTTTTCTGTGATCTGTCTGAATGAAGCCGAACCCTACACCCTCTATCAAAATCGCTACTACACCAGAGAGTTTTACCGGATGATTTTTTACCATCTGGAGCCAAAGGGAATATTCTATTTTACCCTTAAATCGTCTGAAAATTACCTTAATCCTGCTTTAGGGAGATATCTCAATTTACAGATTAACACGCTAAAGAAAATATTTCCGTACTATTTCATTATTCCCGGAGACGATAATCATTTTTTACTGAGCCAAAGTGAATATCAAATAAACTGGAATGCCTGGTCTGCCAAACTGGACAACTATGGGATTGTACCGATGTACTTGACGCCAATTTACGGCCAATACCGAACCTCACCGGAAAGAATACATAATTATCAACAGCAATTGGTAAAATATCACCATCGGGAAGTCAATGAGGACTTCAACTTGAAGGGCTATTTTTATCATTTTCAGATATGGGGCGGTTTAGGAGATAAAAATGTGCTGTCCGTTTATAATTTTCTTTATAAGCATCGATATCTGGTTTTATTCATCAGCCTGATGACGCTGATATTGATAAAGATCGGGTTGAGAAAATCTTTGGTTTCCCGACTGCTTTTTAATTTAGGATTCGTGGGAGGATTAGCTCTGTATATTGAACTGGCAACTTTATTATGGTACCAGATCATTTTTGGTGACCTTTATTCAGCCATGGCTTTACTATTTGGACTATTTATGTTGGGATTGGCGGTGGGAGCCCGAGCAGCTCTCAGCACCCGACTACAAAAAATTAGCTTTCGCCAACTATACAGTGTTTTTTTCTTCCTATTAGTGATTATCATTACAAGTGCCATCATTTATGGTCATCAGCGAGAGTTATCACGACAATTAACCTTTCTGTATCAGTGGATTTTTATTCCTCTCTTTATATTTTTAACCGGAATACTATCAGGTTTTTTCTTTGCCCGAACCACACAAAAATATTATAACTATAGACCGGAGAGTTCAACTGGAATCACCTATGGAATTGATTTAGTGGGGGGTGTTATGGCCTCAGCCATAACTTCTGTTTTTGTGGTTCCCTATTTTGGCTTCATCGGAATAGCTGGACTGGCTATCATATTCATCGGTATTTTTTATCTATTCGAAGCTAAGACCTGAATAGAAGTATTGACAGCCAATCCATAACTTTATCAAAATATTAATATTCCGTTTTCCAGAAAAACATTGAGGGGTAAAAACGAAATAGGCTACCTGCGGTAGGTAGCCTATTTCATACTTTACCATTTGATGTTCTATCTACATTACCACCAGACCCTCGGTGTTGGCGTTCACCAATTTCTTGGGATTCAAATCGGTCTGAATGAGAATAGCCCTTTGCAGTACCGGCATGGTAATATCACATTTGGTGAATTTACTGCTGATGATCTGCGTCTCTCGCATAATTGGTTTCTGAATTTTGCAGTTCTGGTAGTTAGAATTATTGATAATAGCGGTAGCAAACCGGCAATTCTGCAAGAGCGAATCTTTGTAATAATTTTTATCAATCAAACATCCGATATAATTGACTTCAATCATTTCGTTATTGGTGAATTCGCAGTTATAAAACTGGCTTCCAGAAAACAGCGCATTATCCAGCTTGCTTTTGACGACCCGGATTTCATCAAAAAAGCTCATCATGAAATTGCTGTCGGCAATCTGCACTGCCTTATAGTGATTTTCTTTCCAAAAAGTATTCTTTAAATCGGCTGATTTAATATAGAGATTATCAAAAGTGCAATTTTTGGTTTTGAGCAGATTGCCTTCAACCAGTGACATATCCACATCAACAAACGAAGAATCCAGAATAATGGTACCACTCAGAGTAGCCTGGATAAGTTTGGTATTTTTGAAAGTCGCGTTCTGAAGATAACTTCTCTTTATATTAATATTAGTTAAATTGGAATCGGTAAAATCCACATTTAGCAACATGGCACCCATTAAAGAGGCACTGCGCATATCTAATCCGGAAAGATCCGCCCCTTCCAAAACAATCTTGTCCAGGGTAACCGGTGCCACCGAGTTTTCAATATTACTGCGTAATTTTTTTAAGAAGGAATCTTTATCGGGAATATGCTGCCAACAATAGTGCGTAAAGGAAATAGGTTTAAATGGACATCCTTCTTCAGCACATTTATGATAAGACATGGTTACTACCTCGTTAAAATATTTTTCAAAAGTTCATTTTAAACAAAACGTTATAAGATAAAAAAAAATATTAAAAAATTCAATTGTAAAATATTTTTTCTATTGTGGAGAAGAAAAAGTTCTTTTAATTTAATTGATTTTTAAAATTATTTTCTTTTTAAATTGAATTTATTCAACTTTTTGTTGACAAAATTACTGTTGATTTTTTCAACATTTTATCTTTTTTATTCAGCAAAACGATTACAAACCATATTAAAGAATTGAGTGATGGCTATGGTCTGCATGGTATGGTCATACGGCTTATCCGCCGGCCAATCTGCCCAATTAAAGAATCGTTCGCAGATTGATCCAAAATACCAGTGGAAAACAGAGGACATTTTTCCGGACGATGAAACCTGGGAAAAGGAGTTTGATTCCTTTAAAAAACGTCTGATTGACATCACCTCATTTCAAGGCACACTGGCTGAATCTGCCTCAAACCTCCGTCTTTGTCTGCAAACCCGTGATGCGCTAAATATCTTACATGACAAACTATCGCTCTATGCAAACCTGAAATTTGATCAGGATACCCGGGTAGCGAAATACCAGGCTTACCGCGATCAAATTTCAACCCTGGCCGTGCAATTCAATCAAAAAAAATCCTTCATTGAACCGGAAATACTGGCCATTCCCTATGAAAAAATTGAACAATTCCTGAAGATGGATCTGGAATTAAATCAATATCGTCATTATTTAGAAAATTTATTCCGCAGTAAAGCACATGTTTTATCCCCAGCGGAAGAAGAATTGCTGGCATTGGCCGGTGACCTCAGCCGATCACCCTATCAAATATTCTCCATGTTCAACAACGCCGATATCAAATTCCCCACCATTTCCGATGAAAAAGGTCAGCCAGTTGAATTGACCAAAGGGAATTATATGATATTCAGTAAATCCCCTGATCGACAGGTGAGAGAAGAGGCCTTCACTGCTATGTATAAGACCTACCACGATTGGACAAATACCCTTTCGGCCAGTCTGGCTGGCGCGGTAAAAAGAAACGTTTTCTATGCCAGGGCACGCAAATATCCCACTGCTCTGCAGGCTGCTCTCGATCAGGACAATATTCCTCTAACCGTCTATGATAATTTGCTGAATACCGTCAATAACAATCTGACACCTCTGCACAATTATATTCAATTCCGCAAAGAAATGCTGGGAGTGCAGAAAGTACAACCATGGGACTTATTTGTGCCGTTAGTAAAGGACTATCGCTGGGAGGTTTCTTATGAAGAGGGAATCGAACTCATTCAGCAGGCTCTTCAACCCTTAGGAGAAGGCTACCTGAACATCGTCAAAAAGGGCTTTACATCCGGTTGGTTTGATGTCTTTGAAAATCAGGGTAAGCGGTCTGGTGCGTACTCGGCGGCTACCTATGGAGTATCCCACCCTTTCATGCTATTGAATTATCAGGGACTCTTAAATGATGTATTTACGGTGGCTCACGAAATGGGCCATTCCCTCCATTCCTATTATAGCCTTAATACCCAGCCTTATATTTATAGTGATTATACCATCTTTGTGGCAGAGGTAGCTTCTACCTTAAATGAAGCGCTCCTAATGGATTATTTGCTGAAAAACACTTTCGATCAGCAGAAAAAACTTTATCTCTTAAATGAGTATATCGATCAACTTCGCGGTACCCTTTATATCCAGACCATTTTTGCTGAATTTGAAAAAGAAATTCATACAAGATATGAATCCGGTGAAGCCTTGACCGCCGAATTCCTGAACCAGACCACCCGGAAATTGTATAGTCGATATTACGGGCCAGATTTCGAAATGAATTCACTGTACGACATAAATTGGTGTCGCATTCCACACTTTTATTACAATTTTTATGTGTATCAATACGCCACCGGTATTTCAGCAGCCACCACTCTGGCTCAGAAAATTCTCAGTGGGGATAAAAAAGCCCGCGATGCGTATCTTCATTTCCTCAGCCGGGGAAGCTCTGACTATTCCATCAACATCCTGAAAGATGCCGGAGTTGATATGACTTCTCCTGAACCGATTGAAGCGACTCTTCGTCTGTTCAGCAAGCTGTTGAATGAGATGAAAATCCTTGCGAAACAAAATGATTTACAAAAATGATGGAAATCACTTTATTGCACAGTTTCCCACGTGATGATTTTTCACTCAGACGATCCCCCTGGAAAAACCCAGGACTCTTGGGAAAATGAAAATCTGATAGAGGAGACTAATCTATGATAAGTTATATGGACAAAATTGACTTTTCTTTTTGCCCTTCTGGTTTCTTCCAGCTACTGAAACTATATTTGCATTGATTTTTTTACCAATAATCGTTATTATTTCTTCTCGTTTATCATAGTTAAAAATGGCCATGAGTACAAAAAAACATAAAGTTTTCATTACCCGAAAGATTCCAGAGGTTGGATTAGATCTGCTGCGCGAAAATTGTGAGGTGGAGGTGTTTGAAGGAGAGGAGAACATTCCGTATCAATTTTTACTTGAAAAATTAAAAGAAATTGATGGGATCATTACCCTGCTCTCCGATAAGATGGATAAAAACGCCTTATCTCAGGCACCGAAACTGCGAGTAGTAAGCAATTATGCCGTGGGTTACGACAACATTGATGTCCCATATGCTACCAGTCGAGGGATTGTGGTGACCAACACTCCCGGGGTACTTACCGACGCCACTGCCGATTTAAGCTGGGCCTTGTTGATGGCCGTTGCACGGCGGATAGTTGAAGGGGATCGCATTATGCGTGAAAAGAAATTTAGCGGCTGGTCACCCCTCTTTCTGTTGGGTCAGGATTTGAAAGGAAAGACTCTGGGAATCCTTGGAGCCGGGAGAATCGGTACGGCGGTAGCCGAGCGCAGCGTGGGGTGGAAGATGACGATTCTTTACTACGATCGGATTGCGAATCCATACCTGGAAAAAACATTGTCTGCTCGCCGGGCAAGCTTTACTGAACTTATCCAGCAGTCTGATTTTATCTCCATTCATTTGCCATTAACCGCTGAAACAAAGCATTTGATTAATGAACAAATCTTGCAGCAAATGAAAAAGTCGGCCATACTCATCAATACCGCCCGTGGAGCGGTTATTGATGAAAAAGCGTTAGTGAAGGCTTTAGAAAATCATTGGATTGCCGGCGCAGGTCTGGATGTGTTTGAAAATGAACCCGAAGTTACACCAGGTCTGGCGCGCCTGAACAATGTCGTGCTTGCCCCTCATATTGGCAGTGCCACTATTCAAACCCGCCAGGAAATGGCTAAAATTGCAGCTATGAATTTAATTGATGCTTTAGAGGGTCGCCTTCCCAAATTCACCATCAATCCTGAAGCTTTAAAGGGCAAATCAATCAAAAAATGATAAAAGTTTTTTCGGCAGGAGGTGCACATGGAAAAATTAACCGGTAAAAAAATCTTAATAGTGGTCGGTAAGAGAAACTATAATGAGCAGGAATTCGAACATCTTTATCAGCTTTTTCAAGAACAAGGAGCCATGGTGGAAGTCGCCAGTCAGGAAACAGGTAAAATCATGGGACGATTAGAAGGGTTTATTGTTCCTCATCTGTTAATCAAAGACGCCAAACCTCAAAACTACGATGCCATCATTTTAATCGGTGGTTATGGTGCCTATGCTTTTCTGTGGGATGATGTGCAGCTGCATGAGCTCTTGCGTCAGGCGCATCAATTGAATAAACTGATAGCAGCGGCCAGCCTTTCGTCCGTTACTCTGGCCAATGCGGGAATTCTACAAGGAAGAAAAGCGACTGTTTATCCTGATTATAACGCCGCGGTAATATTGGCAGAAAAAGGTGCTCACCATGTTTATCAAAGTATCGTAGTTGACGATAATATCATTACCAGTAATCATCCCCGCAAGGTGAAGCAGCTGGGAGAAGCAATTATGAATAAATTGGCAGGATAAAAATGGGAAAAAAGTCCCCCAAAGCATATAAAAATTCAGAATTTTTAGGAAGCAGAGATGCTCGCACTATCCGCATTCTGGCAGAATACCTGGAGCCAGAATCGCGCTTCAGACGATTGAATGTGAAGGATACAATTGTGTTCTATGGATCCGCCCGAGTGATGGATGGAGAAATGGCCAGAAAAAATTATGACTTATGCCAAACACAAATGGCTCAGCACCCCACGGTTGAAAACCAGCAAAAGTTTCACGACGCTGAAATTCGCCTTAAAATGTCTCGCTACTATGATGAAGCCCGGGAATTAGCTCGCCTGTTAACCCAGTGGTCAATCGGCCTGAAAAATAGCCATCATCGCTTCTTAATCTGTTCCGGTGGCGGTCCAGGTATAATGGAAGCAGTTAATCGGGGAGCGGCCGACGTGCCAGGTGGAAAATCTATTGGACTGAACATATCGATCCCCGAGGAGCAGAGTCCCAATGATTTCATCACTCCCGAACTGAATTTTGAGTTTCATTACTTCTTCATGCGCAAATTCTGGTTTGTCTATCTGGCCAAAGCTCTGGTCATCTTTCCCGGCGGTTTCGGAACAATGGATGAATTCTGGGAGGTCCTCACCCTGTTGCAAACCGGAAAAATTCAGAAAAAAATGTCAGTGGTATTATACGGTGAGGAATACTGGAGTAAAGTGATAAATTTTCAGTCTATGGTGGACCATCTGGTCATCAGTCATGAAGATCTGAAATTATTCCATATCTGTAACACTCCTCAGGAAGCTTTTGAATACTTGCGTGATAGATTAACCGAAGCTTTTCTATAATGACATCGATAGCGATAAGCAGTTTTATTTTGATAGAAATACATTTTTGTTTTATACACAAAATCAACATGTTCGTCTATATTGCCCTGCCAGTCGTCGCACGAAAAACCAATATGTTTTGTTGAACATCTCCTCATTCCTATATTTACCACAAATTCATTTTCACTGCAAAACTATCAACTTTTAGAAAGGGAGTATAAAAATTGAACCTGTCAGCTAAAGAGAAAAAACAATTACGCTCACTCGGACATCATCTTAAACCGGAGGTCTGGATTGGAAAAGAAGGAATTTCGAGTGGTGCCATTCATACTCTGCAAAATTCATTTCATACCAAAGAACTGGTCAAGATCAAAGTCCTGGAAAACTGCCCCCTGCAAAAAGATGATATTGCCCAGCAGCTATCGGACGCCACTGCTGCCGAAATTATACAGATCTTGGGCAATATGATTCTCCTCTATAGACCCTTGCCTGAGGAAGAAGAATGAGAAAAAGCAGATGGATCTTCATTTTGCTTCTCAGCATAATGACGGTCCTATTTGGTCTCTCTTTTATTGCCACCAAATTTGCTTTACGGGGTTTAGGAATATTTCAGGTGGTATTTTTTCGCCATCTCCTGGCCTTATTTTTTCTCACCCTCATCTTGTGGCATGATCGGCAAAAATTTTTCATCGCCAGAAAAGACGTAAAACACTTTTTACTCCTCACTTTAATCGAACCAGTGACCTATTTCATTTTTGAGACGGCTGGCATTCGCTATTCTACCCCTTCTAATGTGTCAATTATTATCGCTACCATCCCAATTTTTTCTGTCGTGTTTGCCAGGTGGATTCTGCACGAAAAAACCCATGGCTGGGCCATGGCTGGTATTTTTTTCTCTCTACTGGGAGTCTATTTAATTGTCACCGGCGCCGTGGAGAGCTATCTGGCTCCTCGTCCATTTCTGGGGAATTTGTTTACGGTAGGAGCCGCCATATCAGCTGGACTGTACAATGTTCTTTGTCGCAGACTGTCGCAAACCTATTCTCCATGGACGATTACCTTTTTCCAATCGCTGGTGGCTTCGATTGTATTCTTACCTCTCGCGTCGTACCAATTCTTTGTATCACCCGAAATACTACTCAATACCGAGATTATCCTCAGTATTGTCTATTTAGCTCTGGGAAGTTCAATCATCGCTTACTTCATTTTGAATTATTCTCTGAGCCAACTTCCCACCCAGCAGGTCGCTATTTTCGCGAACCTTGTTCCGGTAGTCACCGTTTTTGCTTCCTGGATAATTTATAGGGAATTTTTGAAAGGCCAACAATTTCTGGGAGCCCTGCTGGTCATCCTGGGAATTTATCTCACTTACCTGCGCTCAAAATATAAACGAAAGTAAAAATGAACGAAAAATCACTCCTCAATCCTAGTGAATTCTGTAACTCAAAAAATAAAACTCACTATCTGTTCTGTTAATTTTAATAGGCCCTCAGCACTGTAAGGTTTGAAGAATTTAGAGGTTTACAGTAAAGAAGACCGATTTATTTTTTGGCTTTAATTGAACACAGTTTGTACAATTGTTCAATTATCAGAACTGGTAATAAAAATTTTATTTTGAAAAAAAATAATAACTCTTTAGATTTGACGTCCATTTACACCTTTCACAATGATTAAAGACAGGTGAAAAAAGGGATAAAAAGTGATGAAGGCCAAAGGAATTTTTTTTATTTTTATCATATTGTCTATATTTTTTTTAGGTTTTATCCAATCTGGATTCTCCCAGACTCATTCCCCTTCGACCGTTACCAATCTCTCCGCTGCCGAACATCTGGCCTCATCCGAGAATGTCCATGAACCTTCACTGACCTTGGGTAGAGAATTACCGGTGTGGAGTATTATTCCTTTTGTTGGTATTCTTTTATCAATTGCTATTTTTCCCCTGCTGGCTCCTCATTTCTGGCACCATCATTTTGGAAAAGTATCTGCTTTCTGGGCTTTAGTTTTTTCTATCCCATTTTTGATTTATTACAGAGGAGAAGCATTCTACGAAATTTTGCACATTTATCTGGCGGATTACTTTCCCTTCATTATTCTTTTATGGGCTCTTTTTACGACGGCTGGCGGAGTTCTGGTTCAAGGAGCCCCAGCCGGTACCCCACTGGCAAATCTGATCACTTTAATGATAGGAACATTCCTGGCATCTTTCATCGGGACTACTGGTGCTGCTATGGTGCTGATCAGACCCGTGCTGCGCATGAATAAATTTCGCAAATCAAAAGTACATATTATCATATTCTTTATTTTTTTGGTGGCCAATATCGGCGGCTCACTTACCCCATTGGGCGATCCTCCTTTATTTCTTGGTTTTCTTCATCATGTACCATTTTTCTGGACCACTCATCTGTTTACCGAAATGGCCTTCGTGGCCGGCACCCTTTTAATTGTTTTTTTTGTGATCGATTCTTTCCTGTTCAGAAAGGAAGGGTGGCACCAAAAAAAATACTTGAAGGATTATCATTATACCCTCCCATCCGACATGGATGAGAACAAAATTAAAGAGGATTTTTTAATCGGAATATCTGCTGAGAATTCCCATAACAAATCATCGGTAAAAATTAGCGTCCTGGGATTGCACAATTTCCTTATTCTATTAGGCATCATCGGAGGTGTATTATTCAGCGGACTGGTCCACCTCGGAGAAATATCAGTTTTTAATATCCATCTCACCTTTCAGGGTCTTATCCGTGACGGATTTTTGCTATTTTTAGGTTATATTTCGTTAAAAACCACCGCCTGGTCTATCAGAGAAGGCAACGAATTTACCTGGTTTCCCATTAAGGAAGTGGCCATACTTTTTGCTGGTATCTTCATGACTATTGTTCCAGCTCTGGCCATGCTTAAAGCAGGCAGCCAGGGCCATCTGGGATTTATCATCAACGCCGTAAAAGAACCCTGGCATTACTTCTGGATTACCGGTAGCCTTTCCAGTTTTTTAGATAATGCACCCACTTACTTGACATTCTTAAGTACCGCCCTGGGTCAATTTTATGCTGGAATACCTGAACCCGAGGCAATTGCCCAGCTCATTATTAATCAGGAGATCTTTCTTAAAGCCATCAGCACCGGCGCAGTATTCTTTGGGGCTATGACTTACATTGGCAATGCTCCCAATTTTATGGTGAAATCCATTTCCGAAGAACAAAAAATCAAAATGCCCAGTTTCTTCGGATATATGCTCTGGTCAATTTCCATTCTCATCCCGGTGTTTATTCTAACCACCCTCATCTTTTTCTAATGCTAACCGATACCCACACTCACCTTCATTTTGAACAGTATACCAATGATTTACTGGAAGTGGTGGAGCGCGCGGTATCCTCTGGAGTCCAGAAAATTTTGAGCCTAGGAACTGATCTTACTTCCTGCCATCAAACCATCCAGTTGACAAAACGTTTTAAAAATATTTATGCTGCCATAGGAATTCATCCTACTGATATTCTTCGCACTGACTCTGAAGATTTTTCTCGGATTAAAGAACTCGCTGCTTCAGAAAAAAAGGTGGTAGCGATTGGGGAAATAGGACTCGATCTTTTCTGGAAAGAAGTGCCGCTCCACCGGCAATTACCGGTCCTGGAAAAAATGCTGGAATTGGCCGATCTACTAAAACTTCCCGTCGTTATTCATAACCGTGACGCTCATCCGGAAATGAGAAAATTTTTTGAACAACATAATATTCATTCTTTGAAAGGAGTTATGCATTCCTTCTCCGGTTCGGAGGAAGATGTTCAATTCTATTTATCCAGAGGTCTGTATATCTCTTTTACAGGGGTCATCACTTTTAAAAATTTTTCAAGACAACATGTGGTTAAAACCGTTCCTCTTGATCGTTTATTATTGGAGACCGATTCTCCTTTCCTCACCCCCGCTCCTCACCGAGGAAAAAGAAATGAACCAGCCTTTGTAAAATACATCGCTGAAAAATTAGCGGAAATCCATCACATCTCTCTTGAGGAAATAAGCCAACGCACTACGGCTAATGCCGCTGAACTATTTAGGTGGTAACGCAGACTAATGCTCCTACTTTGTGAGATTTAAATTATCGAAACCAATAACGGAATAATAACAAAACTATGCGGTCTTTTTAAATATGATCCTGATTTCTTCACAGCACCAAACAGGAATAAGATTGACAAGGATTTTAATTAGACAAGATAGATTGAAAAAAATTTTTTATGATACGGATTTACAAAAGGATAATCAGGTCTCTTAATAATCCTGTTAGTACATCTAAATTATAAAATAATCCAATCATTAAATTACAACCATACCTGATTCAATACCAAAACCGACAGTCGGTTTTCATCCAAAAAATATCAAAATAGTTTCATCCCATTGTTATTCAAACATTTTTTGAACTGGAACAATATAAATTTTATCTTCGTGAATTTCTAACGGGAAAACACTTATTTCCTGATCTTCCTGCAGGATCTGTTCCGATTTAGGAGTTGGATAGTTTATTGGACTGGGTAAGTTGTTCATCAGCATATATTTTAGTTTTTCTGCATCAGGAGTGACAAATACGACCTTCAGATTCTGATATTGCAAATGTTTCTTGATGGCCTGATTCACCTGCTGAACATTTAGTTTTTCTAGTGCCTGTCCAAACAGTTCCAGATGACTGCCGGAGATTCCATAAAACTTATCGTCTATCGCATATCCTAATTTCATCATGGTGGTAGGCGCATAATGCAGGATATAATTCTTTAAAAATTTTCTGGTTAATTCAAACTCTTCTTCGCTCATCCCATTATCAACTAAATCTTTCAGCTCCCGTAGAGCTGCCCGGAAGGCAAACAAGCGGGCCTCATTGGGAACGGGGCGAATCCATATTTCAAAAAATTGATGTCGTCGTGCCACATTGGCTGGCGGGAATTGCAATGAACCTCCATTGGGGAAGTACTCAATATATGAATAATCTCCATAATTGAGTCCCCTGGCTTCCCGGATTACCTGATAGAGGTGAGAACTGGAATTGCGATGCTCACCCAGCCAGGAATTCGCCACTGCCAGCGCATAATAATCATCCTGCCCGCGCACAACGGTTATCGGAAATCCAAAACTGATGGCAGTAGCCGAAGCGGGTTTCTCGATTATTTTGACTTCTATCCCATCGATATTCATCACTTCAATCTTTGGAAGTAAAGAAGGTTGACCTTCAGGTAATATTTTTATATCATTAATCAGGCGTGAAACAAACTGACTCGGGTATCCTCCGCCCAAACCGATAACGATGTTCCGTTGATGGAAATAGGTATGATAAAAATCTTTGACATCATCGACCTTCATATTTCTCAGATCGGTAAGGTGGCCAAAGGTGAAATGTTCGTAAGGTGTGCCAGAAAAAATAAACTCACTCAAGGCTGCTTTTCCCAATTCTTCATCATTGGCATACCGTAGGGAATTTTCAATGAAATTAATTCGATCCGTTTTCAGGCGTTGAAAATCGTCTTCATTAAAGGCCGGTTCCAGTAGCACCTCACGAAAAATTTCATAATACGCATTGAGGTTGTCTTTGTGTACTCTTCCATATATGATCGTCATTTCTTTATCGACTTGTGCCTGAATTTCAGCCGCCATGGGATATAAGAGTTCGACAATCTCTTTATATGAGTGCTTTTGGGTTCCACCTTCGCAGAGCATATCAGCCGTGAGAGCGGCTAAACCGGCTTTTCCAGGCGGATCATTTTGCGAACCGACTTTTATCCAGATTCGAAAAGAAATAGTGGGGTCATCAGGTGAAGGATATAATACAACATTTTCTTCAGCTGGCTTTTGACAATTTAAAAAAAGGAAGGAAAATATCATCATGGCCGTCAAGCTCACTAAAAAAATATTCTTCATTCGTTCTCTCCTTTTAAGAGGATAGTGGTACGTCTGACAGTCTGAAAATATTTATTGGCTGCTGCTTTAATATCTTCTAATGTCACGGAATCTATCCGCTGATAATAGGTATCCAATTCTTCCAAACCTCCCGTCACGGCCACAAAGCGAGCCAGATTCCCTGCAATATTATCCGGGGTGTCCAGATCCATTAAAAAAGAGTACCGCACTCTCTTTTTAATATTCTCCAATGCCAGCGGTTCGACTAACTCATTCTTGAATTTCTCAGTAGTACGATCAATTTCTTCCCTCACATAAGTGATATCCTTTTCATCCTTGATCATACAATATATATTGAGCAATTTGGGGTCACGATTTATGGGAAACCAATTCGCCAGAAATTGAACTTTCTGCTCATCGATTACCAGTTTTTTATAAATGGCGCTGTTTTCCCCAAAGGCTAAATCCCCTAAAAGAGAGCAGGCGGCCAACATCTGATCATTGGGCTGAAAAGCATCGCCTTTATACGCCACCCACAATATGGGTAACGTCTTACCTTCATATTTCACTTCTTTGAATCGCTCGACTTGCTGGGGAGGTTCCGTTTGAATTTGGGGAGGAATATATCCAGGTGTCCAGCTGGAATAATATTTCTGAATCAAGGCTTTCGCTGAAAGGACATCAAAATCTCCAACTATCAGCAAAACCACATTTTCTGGTCGATAGTAATGCTGGAAAAAATTTTTACTGTGATCATAGAGATTGGGCATGTTCTTAATATCTGCTTCAAACCCCATTGTGGTATGTTTATAAGTATGATAATCGAATGCCAGATTTTGCAGTTCCTCCATGAGAACTGAAAAAGGATTTGTACGGTTTTTGCGATACTCGCCATACACGGCTCCAGCTTCAGTCTTAAATTCCAACTCGTTGTAGGACAGATTCATAAATCGATCACTCTCGAGATCCATAATTTTTTCTAAATACGTATTGGGGATCACCATATGATAAGCCGTAAGATCATCGGTCGTATAAGCATTGGCATCGGCTCCCATTTCGGTCATCATCTTATCATAAACCGGTCCCGGAAATCTTTTGGTGCCACGAAACATCATGTGCTCGAAAAAATGAGCAATACCAGAACGTCCCGGCTCGTATTCATCCCGGGAGCCGGTTCGCACAATGCTATAATAAGCCACCAATCCGCTTCCCTTTACCGGCATAAGGTAGGCGGTGAAACCATTATTCAATTGAAATTTTTCATATTCATAGGGAAAGAATTTCTGAGAGTATAATTCGCCCATACTCATACCCAGCAAAAAGAAAAGTACAAAGGACAGAAAAAAAATTCGCATGAATGTTTCCTCATATTGTTTCGATTTAATTTGTCCAAATTTAGGGATGCTAAAGATAGAGTGCAATCATTTGAAATAAAAAAAAGAATTCACAGAGTGAACCAGCATAAAAGATTCAAAATTTAATAAGAACGGATCGAAAAACTTTCCCCGGCCGTGTAAATGCTCAAACGAATATTTTTTGCACTCAACCAATTTTCTGAGTGAGAATAAGCAGCGGCATGAGGATCCAGAACCACCACCCCGCATTCACCTATTACTTCTGCTTCACCTGTTGGTTTTACCCAGATCGCGGTACGTTCATCGATGCCAATACCCATGAGACGATGCTGAATCACCAGAGAGAGAAGACGGTTGAAACGCTCCCGCTGGGTAAAATGTTGATCGATGATAACTTCGGAAATAAAACCAAAACCTTCATCGAAATCTGTACTGTCTTTTTTTAATACACTCCAATTCCCTTCTCCAGTAATCATTATCTTACTCATGATAGCCGCACCGGCACTCGTACCACCCAGCACTGCGCCTTCTTTATACTTCTGCTGTAAAAGTTGTAAAGCTCTGCTGTGTTTAAAAATGGTAACCAGACGGTTCTGATCTCCACCACCAAAAAAGAATCCAGTATAAGAATTCAATGAATCTATCGTCGAGTCTGAATTTGCACTTTGATTATCTATAATGTAGAATGCCCGCGCTTTTTTCGCACCCAATGCTTGAAATTCCTTTTGATAATTCTGACCATTTTCGCGATACATCTCACTGGCCATAGGAATGATGCCAATACGTGCCTGTGGTCCGCCAGCCAATTCCACAAACTTTTGCATGGCGATAACCGGACGTGGAGAACCTCCTCCGATAATCATCAGATGCCCCTCAACCTTATCGCTGGAAGAATGACGGCATCCACTTAAAATGATGGGCACCATTAACCAGAAAATAAAAATCAATCGAGATTTACACATAGGAACTCTTCGCTGTATTAATAAAAATAGCGCGGATCATTTACAAATTTATCAATTTTCTGCAAGCCTTTTAGCACTTTCTTTTCTTCAGTAAGAGCGATTTCTGTTACCAGGGCATTCATCAGCACCGAAATGGCTCCCAGTGAATTGGTGAATAGAATATTATCGGTTTTCGCTATTAAGACATGTACCGAATACTGAACAATAGGAGCCGTTTTTTTATCGGTGAAGCTAATCACCGGTAAATTTAGACTTTTAGCTAACTGGGCCGCCTCAACAGTTTGACGACTGTATGGCGGAAAACTAAATGCAATGATTAGATCTCGCGGCGTTAAAAGCATAATCTGTTCGGCAAAAGAGAGAGAATCTCCACTCATCGCGAACGATCTTTTTAAATATAGTTTTAACTGATAGGACATAATCTCTGCCAAATATTTCGATATCCCCAATCCTATACAATACACATTATCTGCTTCACGCAGGTGAGTAACGATATGTTTGAAATCCTTGATATCGTTCTGTTGCAAGCTGAGGTTAATGTTTTGCACGACCTGATGAGCAATTTGATGAAGGGGGTCCTGGTATTCGGCCTTTTTTGAAATGGTGGCCTTAAATTTTTCAGCTGGAGAAAGACTTTCTTTTAGCAATTCCATCAGGTGATTGCGAAACTCCAGATAGCCCTGATATCCCAGAACCCGCGAAAAACGCACTACAGTCGCACTGCTCACACCGGCTTTGTTAGCCACATCATTCACAGACAACAGCGGAATGGTCTGTAAATTTTCCAGAATATAATTGGCCAGAAGTCGCTGATTTTTAGAATATTCCGGCAACTTCTGCATAATAATCTTCTGAACAGTTTGCATAGTTGCACCAAAATTTTTTCAAAATATATGAAACGTGATGAAAAATATCAAATGTACCATGAAAAAATATTTACTTCTCATCCTCCGATTAATACCCACTCCAATGAAATATAACCGGGGGAATCAACAACAGTAGCGAAATCAGTATGAAAACAATTTCCAGTGGGAGGAGCCATTTAAACCATTTTTCAAAAGGAACTTTCGCCATAGCCAGCGTCCCCACCGTTACCCCAGAAGTCGGGATAATCATATTAGTAAATCCATCGCCAAACTGATAAGCCAGCACTGCCGTTTGCCTGGTAATTCCACTTAAATCCGCCAGTGGTGCAAATAAGGGCATCGTCAACGCCGCTTTAGTCGTTCCGGAAGGAATAAAGAAATTGATAATCATTTGAACAAAATACATTAAATACGCTGAAAAAAGGGGAGATGATTCTCCAGTAATTTCAGAAAAACTGAAAAGAATGGTGTCCATTATATTTCCATCTTCCAGAATAATAATGATGCCAGCCGCAAATCCCACAATCAATGCCGCACCGGCAATATCTTTGGCACCTTCAATAAAACCCTCTGCGATCCCGTTTAGAGATAATTTTCCAATCATACCGGCTAAAATACCTAAAGCCAGAAATAGAGCGGCCAGTTCGGTAATATACCAGTGCAGGCGAATAACTCCGTAAAAAAGCACCCCAATACCTATCGCCAGAATCACTAACACCAGAGCATGCCGGCTTTTAAACTCACCGATTTCCTTCTTTTCAGTTTCCATCTTGATCCGCTTTTGCTGATCAATTTCATAGGTTATACTATGTTGTGGATTTTTCTTCACTTTTTCAGCGTAACGAATAACCCATAAAATTGTAATGAGAGTTACCACGGTCCAAATGACCACCCGATATTCCCAACCCGACACGGGTGGTATCTCAGATAATTTTTGTGCGATCTGTACTGTAAACGGATTAAAAAAGGCAGTCGCAAATCCAACACCAGCCGCCAGAAAAGAAAAACATAATCCAGTAATCGAATCATATCCTAAGGCAAGCGAAAGTGGAACAAAAATGAGCACAAAAGGCATGGCTTCTTCACACATCCCGAAAAAGGCTCCAAAAAAGGAAAAGAGAGACATCACGATTACAATAATCCATTTTTCATGGCCCTTCATCATCTGCACAATTCTTCCAATGGCACTGGTTATGGCTCCGGTTTTCTGAAAAATGTAAAATGAACCTCCCACAATAAAAATAAATCCGATAATCTCGGCCATACGAATAATACCCTTCAGAGGAGCTTGGAAAATCGCGAAAAACTGAGGATTATTTTTCTGAAATTGAAAAGAATCTTTGACTAAGACCTCACGGGTAAAACCATCTTTCTCAATTGTTTCTCGTTGAAAATGACCGCCAGGAACCCACCAGGTTGCCACCGCCGCAATGATAATCAGTGAATAAACAATGACAAAGGTATGAGGAATTTTAAATTTAATTCGCATCAAATGCTCCTCCGATATCGCTGTGTCTAAAAAATATTTTTTCCTGGAAAATATTTTTCTAAAAGTAAGTGATGACTGTGAGCAAAAAAAAGAATTTTATTCGTCAGAAATTAATCCTTAGTCATTACCAATCGATGAAGAAGCTGTTCCATTACCAGCAGATGATCTAAGCGTATGTACTCATCTAAAGAATGAGGATTTTTGGCTCCAATTCCGAGATCGATAGCCACCATTCCGCGATTATTTAAGACATTCGCATCCGATCCGCCATGATAACGCAAAGGCTCTGGTTTCAAACCGATCTCCTGAAAACACAAAATCAGGCGCCTGATGGCCTCATTTTTCTGATCTAATTCAAATCCTGGAAATGCCTCTTCTCTTTCCAAAAAACACTTTCCTGAAAACATTTTCTCCGTGTTGTGTAATTCATTCATTAATTTCTGAAATGACTCATCAATATCCGATCGAAGAAAAGAACGTATCTCACCGCTAAGCGTCACTTGAGCCGGGATAATGTTATTGGCTTCCCCTCCCTGAATTTTTCCAAAATTGATGGTTGTCTCATTATTCACTTTTCCCACGGCAAAGTTTTGAATGAGATAAGCGGCCATGCTTATGGCATTGATACCATCCTGTGGATTCACCGCCGCGTGACTGGCTTTGCCGATAAAATTTATCGTAAAATCCACGGCGACGGGAGCGGCATATACATAGCAACCAGGGTCTGCTGACGAATCCAGTATGTATGCCACTCGCGAATCTAAAAGCCCTAGATCCAGATGGGTGGAGCCATAAAGCCCGGTTTCTTCACCAATGGTAAAAACAATTTCAAAAGGTATAAATGAACGGACTGACTGGAGTGATTCCACTAAATATAATATCAGAGCAATACCGGCTCGATTGTCAGCTCCCAATATCGTATTGCCATCGGTAATAATTTTTCCATCCTGGAATTGAGGGTGAATTCCCGTGGTGGGTTTCACGGTATCCATATGGGCCGCCAGGCAGAATTGAATGGAAGCACTGTTTCCAGCTGGTCGAACCTGAGCGATAATATTTCCGGTATTCCCTCCCACCAACTGACCGGCGTGATCTTCAACAGCAGTAATTTTCATTCGCTTCAGGAAGGCTCGAATATAATCCGCCACAGGTTTTTCCTGCTTCGAAGTGGCACTGATTGAAATGAGATCAAAAAATATCTGGATAAGTCGCTCTTGATTGATTTGCATAATGCGCAATAAAAATTACTTTATCGTTATTATATGAAAAAATAATTTCACTTTCAATAAAAAATTTAATTAATATTCATCGCTCATATCATAAAAAACTTGACTGGTCGATATGGGCAATATAATTTTTAAAAAAATGTGCTGATTTCTTTTTTTCAATTCTTACAATCTGGTTTGACTAAAACACAATTTAACTTTTACAACTGGCTGAATTATGACAAATAAATCTGAACCACGGGTTAATTTTTTTCTATCCATCCTGCCCATCTTCATTATTTTAATCCTGCTGCTGGTAGGTTACGGAATTTATAAAATTCCTGCTGAAGTTCTTTTAGTGATCGGCGCTTTTATCACTGGTCTCATCGCCAGCATCGCCGGATTTTCCTGGAAAGAAATGCAAAATGGTATTGTACAAAATATTACCAAAGCCCTGCCAGCCATGTTGATCGTTATTTGTGTCGGAATTCTCATCGGATCCTGGATCGCCGCGGGAACAATTCCCATGCTTATCTATTATGGTCTGAAATTGCTTTCACCAAAATTGTATTTATTTAGCGCCTGTATTATATGCAGCGTGATCTCTCTTTTTACTGGTACCAGCTGGGGCACAGTAGGAACGGTGGGAGTCGCCCTGATTGGAGTGGCGGAAGGTCTGCATATACCACTACCTCAGGCCGCAGCCGCTATTATCAGTGGCGCTTATTTCGGAGATAAACTCTCCCCCTTTTCTGACACGACCAATCTGGCACCGATCGCTGCCGGCAGTAACATTTTTGATCACATTAAACATATGCTGTGGACCACATTGCCCGCCTGGTCGATTGGACTGATTGTCTTTTTAATCATCGGCATTCGCAGTGATCACCATGCCCTGGTCAACCTGCCAACCACCTTGCTGGAAGGACTCCAGCAAAACTTCCAATTCCATATCCTGCTTTTTTTACCTGCCCTGATTATTCTTTATTTCGCATTCCGTAAATTACCCACCATCCCTGGAATGCTCATCTCCTCTTTTACCGCTGTTATTTTGGGTCTCATCTTCCAACGCCGCTCTCTCGTTGATTTACTGAATGTATTAACCACCGGTTATCAGTCTAATACCGGTCTGGAGGTTTTGGATAAATTGTTGAGCCGGGGTGGTATGATGAGCATGATGGGGGTGACTCTAATTGCCTTTTGTGCTTTCGGTTTCGCAGGAATTATGCAGGGAACAGGAATGCTGGATCAGATTTTACAAAAATTGGCTTCATTTACCCATACAACTGGAAGATTAATAGCCAGCACGGTTTTGAGCTGTATTTCAGTGGCATTGATGACGGGTAGTTCTTTTCTCTCAATTATAATTCCGGGAGAATTATTTGCCCCGCTTTATAAAATGAAAAACCTGGCTGCCAAAAATTTATCTCGCACCACCGAAGATTCCGGCACAGTAGTCGTCCCACTCATTCCATGGAGCATGGCCGGGGTATTTATGAGCGGAACTCTGGGAGTTACCACTTTCGATTATTTGCCCTGGTGTTTTATGAACTATTTGGGATTCGTCTTCGCTTTAATTTATGGTTTTTTCGGCTGGGGAATCGCCCCAAAAATTAGAGATGACGAGACCATCCCTGGCAGTTAAAAGAACTTTTCTTATCCACATTATTGATTAACCCTTACCATGTAGTTTGGAAATATTTATTTTAATAAAATTCTTGACAAATCAGATTAGTCAATATAAATTTGTAAAAAATATTACATTGTATTTTATTAATGCAAAGATTGTTACATCAAATGTTTTTCCAAATGGATAACAACCACAAAATTAAACTTGCTCATTCATACAAAAAGGGATCCCTTTCACATTTTACTTCCGGTATCTACAATTTATTCCATCAGAATCTTAAAAATATTTCTGGATAAACTTCAACCGCGGCTGGCGGAAAACATTTTTGTATTTTCAAATTCATTAACCAATTCATTAGTTGTTTAAATTGGAGGAAATGATGATCAAAATTCGATTTATCTCAGTCTTTCTAATTTTGATCACGTCAGTGAATTTATTTTCAACAAATTATGGGAAAATCACCGGCAAGGTGGTCGATGCCAACTCAGGTGAACCACTCATCGGCGCTAATATCGTTGTGACTGGACAGTCTCTGGGAGCGGCCACCGATCAGGAAGGTGAATATGTGATTTTACAGGTGCCACCAGGTGAATATCAAATAAGCATCGAATACATTGGTTACAACCCTGCTATTTATGATAAAGTGCAGGTTCGAACCAATCGAATTACGGTTATCAATGGCACCTTGAAACCGACTGTAATTTCTGGAGAAGAAGTGGTGATAATTGCTGAACCATCCATCGTAGAAAAGGATAATACCGCGACCTTACGAACCATCAATTCCCGCGATATTCAGAATTTGCCAGCTGTCACCGTGAACGATGTTCTTCGCTCCCAACCAGGCGTGGTCGACTATGATGGCCTCCATTTCCGAGGTGGCCGATCGGGCGAAGTAACGTACTTCTTAGACGGCGTGCCGCTAGTTAATCCCCTTTTCTCTGAAATAACAACGTCAGAGGTCATCAATCAAAACTATATTTCTGAAATGCAGATCATCAGCGGAACTTTCAGTGCTGAATATGGAAATGCAATGAGTGGCATCGTTAACATCACCGCCAAAGAAGGTGGTAAATCATTACAAACCGATCTGGATATGAAATCTACTTCACTCGGCCTGAATCAACCCAGCAAAGATTACAATCGTAATGTAATCCGTGCCACTCTCAGCGGTCCTTTCCTTTTTTCCAAAACAAATTTTTTCCTGGCTGGTTCATATGACGATCGAGATAGTTACCTTCCCTGGGGATATAGAACGGAAAGTAACCTTTTTGCGAAAATTACCGATCGGCATGTCAATAATTTAAAATTGAATCTGAGTGTCAATTTTTCAAAAGGAACACGCAAGAATTACTCCCATAGCTGGAAATATATTCCGGATCAATATTGGTATGAACCACAAACCCATTCCGAATTAGTTCAATTTGGATTTACTCATACGGTAAAACAAAACCTTTACTATACCTTAAATCTTTACTATAACGCCTATCATTACGATTCGGGTGATTATGATTATTGGGAGTTAAGCCCGGCTTATCGCCTGGACGCCAATAATGAATTTTATCTTTTCAGTTATGTGAGTACCTATGAAGAAGACGACCAAAAGACTTTTGGATGGCGTGGAGACATTTTGTGGCAGGCCAATAGCAACAATGAATTGAAAGGAGGAATAGAATATCGACAGCATGATCTAAAACGATTCTATATAAATACCCCATATTACGATGATCATATTCTGGATGATTATCGCCGGTATCCTCGAGAATTTGCGGCCTATCTGCAAGATAAAATCAATTTTTCCAGCATCATTCTTAGCGCCGGCCTGCGATTCGATTTAACTGATCCCAATTCTGGCTACTGGCCAGATCCCTACGATGCCTATTATAATCGGGATGAAAAATATAGACAGGCCGATATTAGTTATCAATTCAGTCCACGGTTGGGAATTTCCTATCCGGTATCAGAAAAAACAGTATTTCATTTTGGCTATGGTCACTACTTTCAACGACCGGAGTATCAATTTATCTATAAAAGCATGTCCGATGAAAATTATAAACAGAATATCATCATGAATCTGCGCACCGGCAACGGCCGCTTTGGTAATCCCAATCTAAAACCAGAACGAACCATTACCTATGAATTCGGACTCAGTCATCAAATATACCAAGACTTCTTGCTGAATGTATCGGCTTACAGCAAACAAGTCCGAAATTTTACCGGTGCCCGAACCTTCTATCCAGGTGATAAACCCGAATACTGGGAAACCTTCAGTCTACATATCAATGAAGACTTTGGCTATAATAATGGTATAGAGATTCAACTGAAAAAAAGTAGGGGTAAGTATATATCTGGAGAAATCAATTATACCTATGCGGTGGCCGAAGCCAGCAGTTCCGGTCCATTAGAAAGAGTGGGAATTGAAGAAGCGAATAGACAAAGCTTAAAATTTTTCCCTACCGATTGGGATTCTCGGCACAAACTGAATCTGCTTCTGAATGCCCGGGTACTCAATGATCAGGGGCCAAAGATTGCTGGAGTTCATTTCCTTGAAAACTTTAAATTATCTCTTCTTTTCCAATATAATAGTGGTTTACCCTATACCAAAGGAATACGTGGGGCCACCGAACCTTACGAAATCAATAATGGGCGCTTACCGGAAAATTGGACTATTGATTTGAAAATTGATCGACAGATCCGGATAAAAGAATTAGAGCTTATTCCATATCTGGAAATTTACAATTTTACCGACCGCAGAAATGTGGAGTATGTCGATCCGTTCACCGGTAAACCGGATCAAATTATCGGAAGGACTTATGAATTTTCAGCCAATCCCCTTAATTGGGGTCCTCCCCGCCTGATTTATCTTGGAATTGATATAAGATATTAATGATAAGGGTGATGTATTATGCAAAAAAAACAAATTTATTTTTCAGCGGTTTATTCGATATTTTTTCTATTGTGGTGGGGGATTACTGATGTTCAGGCCGGTCTGGAAGACAGGGCTTTTGCCACCCACAACATCAATAAAGTCGGATTTTTTACCACCAATATTGGTCAGTTTTACCCTTACGGTGGTCAATTCGAAAAAACTCTCGAATATCCAATAAATTCTGGACATATATGCATGTATCGCCAATGCTTGATGATTGGAGTTCCGGTCAATGTCATCAGTGCCGCCGATGGACGATTTGAGGAATTCGATGCGGTGGGTGGCTATAATGCCGGTCAGGGTGAAATCGCCATCAGTGATAATCCTGATACCTGGCCCTCCTGGGGTTGGCCAGTTCAGGATTCACAGGGAAATCCCATCATCCTCTCCCAGCAGGATAGTTATTGTGTATATAGCGACTCAACCAACTGGCGATATTTTAATAACCATGAGATGGATATGCTCCTAAATTTCCGTGTGCATCAATCAATTTATAGCTGGGGCGTTCAGAATGCCGACCGATTTCACATTCTTAAATTTGAAATTGAAAATCTTAGCAGCCAACCCTACCATGATATGTATTTCAATTTTTATAGTGATTTAGATATCGGTGGAATTGATAACGATGCCAGAGAATGGGCCGATGATTGCGTTAACTTCGATAAAAGCAGAGAATTAGTTTACTTCTACGATGCAGATTCATACAGCAATGAATGGCAACAACCTGATCCATTCCTTAGTGGTGTTACCTTCCTCAAAACTCCTAATAATGCTGGAATTACAGACTTTCACTGGATCGACGTGGATATTGATGAAGTCAGAGTAAACAATGCCATCTGGGATTCAGTCAGTTACTACCTGATGAAAAGCGATACCATGTGGTTTCATAACCGTTTTCAAACCCATGGTGATTTTCCTGTTAAAAATTATTTTCACCTGGGTGATAACCCAATAGACGGTACGCATTATGACGATCCGGCCACTTCCCGAATTGTAGATCAGAGCGGAAACGTGATTGGAGCCGCACTAGTGGCATATATTTGCAATGGACCTTTCGATATACCACCTGGAGAAAAAGCGGAGATCTGGGTGGGAGTAATGGTCGGCGATAATGAAGCAGATTTGCTTGCCGTCACCGATAAAATCTGGGAATATTATCAGGATGGTTTCAACATCCCCATTATTCCCAATCCAGTGCTTTCTGCTAATCCCGGAGATCACCGTGTGGAACTCCGCTGGAGTAACGCCATAGATGTGGAATATCGTAATCCGGTAACCAATCCGCCTATTAATGATTTAGAAGGATATATTGTATATCGCACTACCGATCAAACCTTAAGGCATTGGGAAACACTGGATACCATTCCCATGATCTATAAATTGGATTCCACCATCAATGAAACTGCTTATAATTATATAGACCAGAATACTGTTTACAACGGATTCAAATATTTCTACAATCTCAGCGCTTATCGTTACAATACAATGGGAATTTTTGAAGAATCTACGCGTTTATCCGACATTAAGAATATTGATAATCAACCTAATGCCGTCATGGTGATTCCTAAATCACTACCTGCTCAGGTTGCCTCTGATCTGGACAAGATCAAAGTCGTACCAAATCCATTTGTCATTTCTTCTGCCTGGGATGAATCACGAGTTGGAAATACCGTTTTCGGTGAACCAATACGCCACATTGCCTTCACTCATTTACCAACTCCCTGTACAATTAAAATATTTTCCGTTGATGGTGATTTGATTCAAACCCTGAATCACACCGACCAAACAGGCCGGGAAGAATGGAACCTGCTAAGTTCAGAAAAGCGACCGGTAGTTTCCGGCATCTATTTCTATCATATCAAATCTTCACTCGGAGAAAAAACAGGGCGTTTCGCTATCATCAGATAAAAAAGATGAGGTATAATATAAAATGAAAACAAAACATCTTTTACAACTAACTTCGTTTTGGGTGTTGACTTTCTATGTTCTCACTTATTCACAGGGAAATCTTGGACAAAGTGGAGGTAATTTCCTGCAGATTACTGCAGAACCTAGAGGAGCTGCTCTGGGTGGTGCAGGGGTAGCTGTCATCTCAGGAGCCGCTGCACTTTATTATAATCCGGCGGGAGCCATCTCGACAAAAAACATGGATATCAATCTCTCTTATACCGATTGGTTTATCGATACCAAATTGGCATATGGCGCCATCGTGAAAACCTTTGAAAAAATTGGGACTATTGGAATATCTGTCACTTCTTTCTACATGGATGATATGGAAATTACTACCGTTTACCAGAGCGAGGGAACGGGAGAATATTTTAGTGCTGGTGATTTGGTGGCTGGAGTTTCCTATGCGCGTTCTCTTACCGATCGATTTACTTTTGGAGTAACTGGAAAATATATTCGAGAAAACATCTGGAATGAAACCGCCGATCAATTTGCTTTCGATGTTGGTTCTTTGTATCGAACCGATTTCTTCGGATTGCGGTTAGGAATCGCCATCCGAAACATTGCTGGAAAACTAAAATTCGAAGGAAATGATATCGAACAAAAAATTCAAGAAGAACTCAATCAAAATATTCCTGATAATCCAAGAGTTGAACGACTGAGTCCTGAATTCCGTGTTCCTCAGATTTTCCAAATTGGTATGGCGTTCGATCCCATCAAGACCGATTCCTGGGTGTTAACGGTAATATCAGATGTGGAAACACCAAACGATAATAAAGAGAGATTCATCCTGGGCCTAGAATATAGCTTTCACTCTTTTGCCTACCTGCGCAGCGCATACCGAATCAAATACGATCTGGGAGAACTCTCTTTTGGAGCGGGTTTACATCTCCCCCTGTCAGGAGTAAAAACAAACCTGGATTACTCATTTTCAAACTATAGCGTTCTGGGTGACGTCCATCGGATAGGATTTGGTATATCACTTTAAAAAATAGACATATTATTAAATAATTAAGGAGAAAAATTATGAAATTGATATGTACAATTTTATTCATTTTGCTTACGGTTTTTATGTTGCCTGGTCTATCCCAGAATTTTGCTATCTATACCTCTACGAACAGTTCCTTGCCGTATAACAGTATTTATTGCATTGATTTTGATCGGAACGGTAATATCTGGTTTGGCGGGCAGAAAGACCCTGGCAGCGGATTAGCCCGTGTTAGCCAGTTATC